>Ga0335397_10000066_pt1 | contig 107039 bp, 103 predicted proteins | sample MAT04_FD_205740 | JGI IMG/M metagenome (GOLD analysis project Ga0335397, IMG submission 205740) | Freshwater microbial communities from Lake Fryxell liftoff mats and glacier meltwater in Antarctica - MAT-04 (spades assembly) (version 2) ...
GCTGACTCAGACCGAAGACATGATCGGCCTCAACGGCATGTCACGCGGGCACTGTTCGCGATAAGTCGGTTGCCGTCGTCCTCGCGTTCGCGAGGACGACAAATTTGGCGCCGCCGTGCTCGCCCGTTGTTAGTCTCTGTACTCTTGGTAGAATCCTCGCCACCCTTACAACGCGAACAACGCAAAACTTCCATGGCCCAATACGTTTTCACTATGAACCGCGTGGGCAAGATCGTCCCGCCCAAGCGTCACATCCTCAAAGATATTTCGCTGAGCTTCTTCCCTGGCGCCAAGATCGGCGTGCTGGGCATGAACGGCTCGGGCAAATCGACGTTACTCAAGATCATGGCTGGCGTGGATAAGGACATCGAGGGTGAAGCTACGCCCATGCCCAATTTGAAGATCGGCTATCTGCCGCAGGAGCCACAATTGAATCCCGAGCAGACGGTGCGCACCGCCGTCGAAGAGGGCCTGGGCGAAATCTTCGAAGCGCAGCAGAAGCTCGATGCCGTTTACGCCGCCTACGCCGAAGAGAATGCCGATTTTGATGCGCTCGCCGCCGAGCAGGCGCGGCTCGAAGCCATCATCGCCACCGGCGACGGCCATCAGGCCGAACAGCAGATGGAAATCGCCGCCGACGCGCTGCGCCTGCCGCCCTGGGATGCGCAGATCGCCAATCTTTCTGGCGGCGAAAAACGTCGCGTCGCGCTGTGCCGGCTGCTGCTCTCCAAACCAGACATGCTGCTGCTTGATGAACCGACTAACCACCTTGACGCCGAATCCGTAGATTGGTTGGAGCAATTTCTCACGCGCTTCCCCGGCACGGTGGTGGCGGTGACGCATGATCGCTATTTCCTCGACAACGCCGCCGAGTGGATACTCGAACTCGACCGTGGACACGGCATCCCCTGGAAGGGAAACTACTCCTCCTGGTTGGAGCAAAAGGAAGAGCGTCTGAAGCAGGAAGAGTCGTCCGAATCGGCGCGGCAGAAGGCCATCCAGAAAGAATTGGAATGGGTGCGGCAAAATCCCAAAGGCCGTCAGGCCAAGAGCAAAGCGCGTCTCGCGCGTTTCGACGAACTCAGCTCGCAGGAGTACCAGAAGCGCAACGAGACACAGGAAATCTTCATCCCCGTCGCCGAGCGTCTGGGCGACAAGGTCATCGAGTTCAAGGAGGTCAGCAAGGCTTTCGGCGACCGTTTGCTGATTGATAAACTGAGCTTCCAGATTCCGCCCGGCGCCATCGTCGGTATCATCGGCCCCAACGGCGCGGGTAAATCCACGCTCTTCAGGATGATTGCGGGTCGCGAGCAGGCGGATAGCGGCGAGATCGTCACCGGCCCGACGGTGAAGTTGATTTCGGTAGAACAGTCGCGCGAATCGCTACCCGACGACAAGACCGTGTGGGAGGCCATTTCCGGTGGCGCCGACATTCTCACTGTGGGCCGCTACGAGACCCCTTCACGCGCCTACATGGGCCGCTTTAATTTCAAGGGCGCGGATCAGCAAAAGATCGTCGGCAATCTCTCCGGTGGCGAGCGTGGTCGCTTGCATTTAGCCAAGACGCTAATCGCCGGCGGCAACGTGCTCTTGCTTGATGAACCTTCCAACGATCTCGATGTGGAAACGCTGCGCGCGCTGGAAGACGCGCTGCTGGAATTCGCCGGCTGCGTGCTGGTCATTTCGCATGATCGCTGGTTCCTCGACCGCATCGCCACGCACATCCTGGCGTGCGAAGGCGAATCACAATGGACCTTCTTCAACGGTAACTATCAGGAATACGAAGCGGACAAGAAGAAGCGCCTGGGCGAGGAAGGCGCCAAACCCAAGCGGCTGCGCTACAAGCCGATCAGCCGCTGATCATCACGCATAGGAGGTGACGATGATAATCAGGTGGAAGCGTGTTGCGACTATCGCGGCTATCGTCGTCGCGGTCCTCGCCAGCCTCGTGGCCGTGGGTCTGCACTTCGCAACCCGGACACTGAAGAACCAGGTTTTGCAAGCGCTCGGGCCTGAGAGTGAGGTGGGAGAAATCTCGCTGGGTTGGTCGGACATCGAAGTACGCCAAGTTCGCGTGCACGCACCCAAGGGTTGGCCTGCAGAGGACACGCTGCGCGCTGCGCGCATCGTTGTCGTGCCGGATTTGCGCAGTCTCTTCTCCGATCGGGTGACGGTGAGCCGCATCACTGTCGAAGACGCCTACCTGTCGATTCTGCGCACTCGCGAGGGGCGTCTGCGTCTCATCCCGAGCATGCTTGAAAAGCCCGCTGCAATTGACACCAAATCTCCCGGCCCCGCCGTAGGCATAGGCAAAGTGGAGATCAAGGGCGGCGTGCTGGAGCTTTTCGACGCCACGGTGCGCCAACCACCGCACAAGGTGCGGGTGGAAGCCCTGCAGGCCACGGTCGATGATCTGCGTTTGCCAGAACTGACTAGCCGTACGCAAATTGATCTGCAAGGCATCGTCAAAGGCGTACGCCAGAACGGCACGCTAGCGGTCAAAGGCTGGATCGAATTGGCCAGCAAAGATTCTGAAATAAGCACGAAGATGCGTGGCGTCGATCTCGTCGCCTTCCAGCCTTATCTCATCAAAGCGGCAGAGACAGGCGTGAAGCGAGGCACGATGGATTTCGATGTGAAATCCACTGTTAAGAAAAGCCGGCTCCATGCGCCCGGCTCGGTGACGCTCAGCAATCTGGAGCTTGCCTCCAGCGGCAGTGGCTTCATGGGTTTGCCGCGGGATGCAGTCGTAGGTGCTATGAAAGATCGCGACGGCAAGATCGCAGTGCAATTCACGCTCGAAGGCAATCTCAACGATCCCAAGTTCTCACTCAATGAAAACTTCGCGCTGCGCGCGGGCGCATCCATCGCAGGCGTGCTGGGTGTGAGCGTCGAAGGATTGGTCCAAGGGATCGGCGGCGCGGCGCAGGGCGTGGGCAGCACGCTGTCGAAGATGTTTGGGAAGTAGCAGGGTCAGGGAAATGGTCATTGCACCCCTTAAATCGTGAGAGCACGCCCCTCAACAACTTTTTCTACAGCCTCGTTATGTGTCTTACGTCAACGGAGGTCGCATATGTTTATGATCGAGTATCGAGTATCGTGTCTTGAGTTGGTGGTACTGGTTGGTTACGGTCGCCTTTCTGACCGCTGGGGTGTCGGGATGGCCAGCGGGTTTCCTGCTCGCCATTGGCCTCACGGTGTTTCAACTCATACACTTCATCATTCGTGAACACAGCATTACTGCGTTCCCAATCCAGGTGCGGCTCGGCTATTTGTTGCTGCTCCTTATTGCGTTGCCCGAGAAGCTTCACTTGATTTACTGGATTCCAACGATTGGAACCTGGGCACAGGTTTTGTTTGGCTACTGCACAATGGCTCGGATGGTGTCGCTCCTGCCATGGAACCGCAAAGAAGCATTCTCTTCGATTTTCTTAAACGAACCTTCCTTACTCCTCCGGTGCGGGGCAACATCTTGCAAGGATTGCCACCGGTATGGCCGACAGATAACAAGCCCTTGGAACCGACGCGGTGAGACGGCGCGCCATTTTCTGTGATGTCCGTGGCCGCGCGGCTCAAGGGCGTCGTTAGGCCGCTGAGAAATCGCACATCGAAGCTATGAAAGCATTGAAAGCCGCAGTCGCGTACTTCGGGTGTGTTTTTGGCGCGGGGTTCGTGCTGGGTTCTATCCGCGTGCCGTTCCTTGTGCCGAGGTTGGGCGTTCGTGTTGCAGAGTTAATTGAAATGCCATTGATGGCTATCGTCATTTGGTTCAGCGCACACATGGTTGTTCGCCGTTTTGCGTTAGCGCCTGCGATGCGGGTTCGCATGGCGGTTGGTGTCATCGCTTTGGCCTTGCTGCTCGCAGCAGAGTTCTTGTTGGCGTTGTGGGTTCAGGGCATTTCGGTTGCCCAATACGTCGCCGAGCGAGATCCCGTATCTGGAACGGTCTATGTGGCAATGTTGTTTGTGTTTGCGTTACTGCCTATTTGGGTGCGGTCATGAAGCAGTTGGGCCTGTCTCCCGTCAGCGGCCTAACACGGCTGATGTAGGCCCAAAACCGGACAATCACACCGACTGAAGGTCGAAAGGCCGCTACGGGCCCAACTTAGACCTTAAGCTTCCAGCCCACGAGATTGGGTCTCGCATTTGATATCGCACCAAGCGGCGTTCTGTTCGGACATCACCAATCGTTCAAGCCGCTTGATTCCACGGCGTGACGATCATGCGCAGGCGGCCCTTGATTCCCGGTGTGGTGTCGCTGTCGAAAGAAACGGTGAGTTCCACCTTGCCGGCGGCGAGCGCTTTGGCGTCTAGCGGTGTGGTGGCAATACCCTGCTTGTCGCTTTGCCAGTCGTAGTCCACCTGCCACTCTTCGCCGTCATTCTGGGGTGGACGTATTTCAAATACTACCGAGTCGCGGAATAAATAGCCGCCCTCGTAATGTTCGTCCGCCCAGAAGTGGCGATCCACTTCGTAATCCGGCACGCGCACGCCGATTGTCAGGTTGTAGGCGAGTGTGTCGCGTGTCGGGTCTGTGCGCCAGCGGCTGTCGAGGAACACGCTGGAGAGATAGACGTGGCGCGCCTCCGGCTTCGCCGGGTCGATTAAATCTGCGTGCTTGCGGCAGGCGACGGAATCCTCCTCGGCCATGCGCCGTGTGAGATACCAGCGCTTGCCGCGCGGCGAGGCTAGCACTTCGATCTGGTAGAGCGCATTGACCGCTTTGCCGTCGGCTTGGGCTTTGGCGATGGGCTCGGGCAGGCGCACTTCATCAATGTCCAGCCACATGTCGATGCGTAGGTTGCCGAACAGAAAGCGCACCAGATTCTGGTAGGACTCTTCGCTATTGACGATGCCGAAATAGCCGGAGTGCGAGCGGTAGGTGTAGGCAGTGGCGCAGGGCGAGGAGACCTGACCCGCGTCGCTGATGCCCCATACCGAGGCATTCTCTATGCGCACCAGGCCGTCGCTGCCGTGGCCGGCAAAGGTTCGCGAGGCGCCCATCGCTACTTCATAGTCGGCGCGGTTGCTGCCTATCATGCAAAAAAAGCGTTCAGACGGAAAGCAAGTTTCAGGTATCCAATCGACACGCTCGGTTTTCTCATAGAGATTGGGTAGATTGAGAAACGCCGCCATCCGATCTCGGTTGAAGTTGTTCATGTCGTTCAAACTCATCCAACTCGGAATATTGATCCCCGCCACGTCGATGCCGTTGTGCGGTGTGGCATAGGTGAAGACTTTGTCCACGCAGCGCCGCGCTTCGTTCGAACCCAGCTTGGGGTTCTGCAAGAAGGCGCGACACACCAGTCCGCCCATGGAGTGCGCCACCAGATAGCAGCGAAAATCCGCCGGCGCGGTGGCGTTTTCCGGCCGTTCGCACAATGGTCGGTCATCGAAGTACCGCGGTTATACACCAGCGAGACCAATGCGCCGCGCGCGTCTTCTGGCAGTTTGTCCACGCCGGGAAAAGCCTGCACGGTGCGGAACTCATACAGCGGCAGGGTGCGCGCCGTGAACACCTGTTCGGCCTGTGCGCGTGTGATGCGGATGTCCGCCAGGCTGGCAATACGGTTCTTGGCGCGTAGTGTGCGCAGGCCGATGACTTCCTTGAGCCGCGCCGGCGCCGGAGCGTGCAACACTTCACCCCAGTCGGATTCAAACTGATCTACCGTCACGTAACCGAGGTCGTAACCAAAACCTATGGTCACGCCGGATTGCCCGCCCGGCCAGTCCGGCTTGGCGCTCAGGCCTTCGGCGTCGAGGATCAATTTTCTTGCAGCGTCGCTGATGGCCATGGATACGCGCTCTCCGGGTGGTTGCCGCGAAGGAGATATGTACCGAGCATCCATGCTAGAGTCAAGAAAACGTTCGCAGAAGACGGTCGCTAGCCCGCAGCCTGTGTCTCGACCCGGCAACCCGGAGTGGTCAGCAATGCAGCCTTCGCGCATGCCCGCGCTATTCATTGGCCATGGCAACCCGATGAATACGCTCGCCGACAACCGCTATACGGCGGCGTGGCGGCGCATCGGCGCAAGCTTGCCCAAGCCGCGTGCCATAGTGGCGATTTCCGCCCACTGGTATGTGCCAGGCGTGGCGGTAACGGCCATGCCTTTGCCGCCCACCATTCACGATTTCGCCGGCTTTCCGCAGCCTTTGTTCGACTTTCGTTACCGCGCCGTCGGTGATCCGGCCATGGCAGGGCGCGTCAGCGCCTTGCTACAGCCGCTGGCCGTCGAGATGGATCAACGTTGGGGCATCGATCACGGCGTGTGGTCCGTACTGGCGCACATGTTCCCGCAGGCCGATGTGCCAGTCGTGCAACTCAGCATGGACCGTACGCAGCCGGCGACGTTTCATTTCGAGTTGGGTCGCCGGCTGGCGCCGCTGCGCGACGAAGGTGTACTCATGCTGGGTAGCGGCAACGTGGTGCATAACCTCGCCCTGCTGAAATGGCAGGGCGAGGCCGACACGTCCTACGACTGGGCCGTGCGCTTCGAACAAGCCGTCAAGAATAGACTGACGCGGCGCGACCACGCCAGCCTCGTTGACTATGCGCGACTCGATACGCATGCGCATCTCGCCGTACCGACGCCTGAGCACTATCTGCCGCTGCTGTATGTCATAGGCGCGCAGTCTAAGGATGAGGCAGTGAGTTTTCCACTGGAGGGCATAGACATGGCCTCGCTCAGTATGTTGGCGCTGGCGGTGGGCGAATTGAACTTGGTGTGATGCGCCTCAGCGCGGCACCAGTCCGGTGGTGATGGCCAGTGCATTGCCGGGCGCATCTGGGCGCCGCCATTTTTGCCCGCTGATTTTGCGCGCTAATGCAAGGTTCGTTCTACCGGCACCAAGCGCGGGCGCAAGTGGAACAAGACCACATCGTGGCCGACCATGGTGACCTTGCCTTTGCGGCGATTGTTGCCGGTGTCGCTGAATTCGAAGCCATAGACCCGGCGTAGTCGCATGCGGCCGTCGCTGTCGCGCACGGGGCGCAGCGATTCAATGGCCACGGTTTCGTCTAAAAACAGCAGCGTCTCTGCATCGCAGGCGACGCGCGCCGCGGCGATGCCGATTTCGCGTGCTTTGATGCTGTCCAACCACAGCCAGGCCAGCGCGGCGAGCAGCAGCAGGGCAAATATTTCTATTATGGGCATGATGCCGTAAGAGGGCGAAAGTCTTCATTGTGCCCGTCGCCATTCATTCTGCGCAATGCCTATCGCTAGCACTCACCTGTCGCCGGAAGTGGGAGCGGAGCCGACGCTGTAGGCGGTCAGGTGCAGCGCTTTGTTAGCGGCCATCTTAACGAGGTAGATTGAAGCCGAAGTGGAACTCATTGCATTTAACTTCGAGATGTACCGAAGGTGTAGTGCGTCCACGTACTATTCCTGCGTGCCCGAGAATGCCGGCACCGGTCTCGCGTCCGCCTTCGCCTGATCGGTAGCCACCCCATTGGCTCTGATATCCGCGATCAGCCACTCCATCTCCTTAATTTCTTTGCGCTGCGCCTTAATGATCTCGTCCGCAAGCTTACGCACACGCGGGTCATCAATCCTCGCGCGTTCGCTGGTCAGAATAGCGATCGAGTGATGCGGAATCATGCCTTCCATATAGTCCTCTCCGGTAACCGTTATCTGGCTACGTACCAGCCACAACGCGGACAGTAACAGTAGGCCAGCGCCGAGGAAGATTGCCATATTGACCTTGCTGTTCTTGTACATCCCCAGCATGAACGCCAGCATTATCACCATCATCGCGGCACCCATAATGAGGGTCATGAACAGCCGCGTTTCACTGAACCAGGCATGGCCGAGAATGTCGTAGGAATTCAAATACATTAAGAAGAACATTGCGACCATTGAGGTTCCGATCATCGCAAAGAACTTCGTGTAACTCCCGTGTGTGGCTTGACTATTTTCCATGATATTGGGCTCTCCAGTCCTAGGGTTGTCGGCACTTGAAAAATCGTCTTTTTAAGACGCATGAGGAAAGACCGCTAACGTGGCTTGAAGAAATGCCGGCCATCCCGCAAAAACGTGGGTCCGGCGGCATTGACTTAACGACGCCGGATTCCCGCTCTCGCTAGAACGACATCGCGTGGCTACGCGAGGTCGTTATTTCTCTGCTGCTAAAGAGCGATAACTTCCGCTCAACCACTCGCGCAGCGCTTGCGTCACTTGCTGCGGCTGGCCGAGAGTGGAGAGGTGGCCGCATTGGTCGATGACGCGCAGTTGCGCGCCGGCTATGCCGCTATGCAGTTCCTCGTGTATTTCCACCGGCGTGATGACGTCTTCGCGCCCGCACAGTAGCAGCGTGGGGCAGCGGATTGCTGCCAGATGCGGTCGGCTGTCCACGCGGCCCATGATGGCGCGTTGCTGACGCAGAAAAGCCTCTTTGCCCACGGTGTTCGCCATGGCGTTCAGGAGATCGACGATGACCGGATCGCTTTGCTGCGCGGGCGACACCAGCTTGGGGATGAGTTTGGCTGTGACGGCCGGGAAATCGGTTTCGGCGAGGTTCATGAGTTGACGGCGATTCTCGGTGGCCTCGGGCGTATCCGGTCGCGCCGAAGTGTCGAGCAGCGCCAGCGCGATGACGCGCTCAGGCGCCTGGCGCATGATCTCGAGCGCCACATAGCCGCCCATGGAAAGGCCGGCCAAGGCGAATCGTGGCGCGGGGGCCGCGGCCAGTACGGCGGTCGCGAGGGCGCTAATGCTATCCGCGCCGGTGAGATCGGCGACCTGAGTTGTGGCCACATCGGCCAGGCCGTCGATCTGAGCGCGCCACAGGCGTGCGTCGTTCAGCAGACCGGGCAGGAGCACGAGCGGGATGAAGGATGAAGAAGCCATGGCGGTGGATGCAGTAGTCATGGCGCGTAGTTTACCTAAGTCCGAGCAACGGCCTCCGTGCGTTGCCGTACTCAAGCCGCGCGGGGTTCGCCGCGCCTGTTATAGTCGCGCCGGGCAAGCATGCCGGCTGCTATGGCTGGCAGGTCGCCCGCAACTCATCCATGTACGCCCTAGACGAATTCATACTTGCTGCCCAGCAAGCCCTGCGCGAACGCAATCGCTTTCGGCTGGCGGTCGCGATTTCCATGGCACTGCATTTGCTGGCGATGACGATCAGCATTGGGCCGCCGCACGGCCAGCCAGGCCGGCCCTTTACCGCGCGCCTGACCAAGCGTGAGCCGCCGCGTCCCGCGGAAGATCAGACCGCCCAACTGACCAAACCGACCAAGCGCAGTAAGGAGCCGCAGCGCCACGTGCTGGCCATGCCGAAAAATTCCAATCGCGCTACCGCAGAAGCCCAGCCGCAATGGACAGTGCGTCAGCGTAACGAGATGGATCAGTTTTTGAACGAACTGGCGACCGAGGCCAAGCCGCTCGCCGGGCGTGCGCTGGAGCAGCGCGCCAAGGCGCTGGCGCGCAGCCTGCCCGGGTCGGTCGACGATGACGATGACCAGCAACAGCCGGTTGCGCGTATGGGCGTGCAAGTGGAGCAATTTAGTATGGAGATGTATCTCGATGCGCTGACGCGCAAGCTCAACAAGAGTGCGACCATGGTCAAGCGCGAGCACATTGAGCGCGGGGGACGTGTCGCCGCCGTGCGCGTGGTGCTGAAGAAAGACGGCTCGGTGAAGAGTTTCAAAATACTCTTCGGCGCGGATCAGCAGGCGGAGATCGATTACATTGACGCGGTGGTGCATCAGGCGGCGCCGTTCGCGGCTTTTCCGCAAGACTTGCGCAACGCCACCGACGGGCTGAAGCTGGATATCTGCATCCTGCCCAACAGATACGGCGATGGCGGCGGCGCGATGTTCACGCGCATGACCGGGCGCCAATGCCGCGAAGGCTAGTTATTCGCTGTCGGAGAGCGTGAAGTAAAAACAGGCTCCAATTTCGACACCGGCTTCCGCCCAGATGGCGCCGCCGTGGCGCTGCACGATGCGCTGCACGGTGGCCAAGCCCACGCCCGTGCCTTCGAATTCGGCTACCTTGTGCTGGCGTTGAAAAGCGGCAAACAGCTTGCCCGCGTACGTCATGTCGAAACCCGCGCCATCGTCCCGCACGAAGTAGATCGTTTTGCCGGAATCGGACACGACACTACCGAACTCTATGCAAGCCGTGCTGTGCTTGGCAGTGAATTTCCAGGCGTTGCCGATGAGATTGGTGAGCGCGATACGCAGCAGTGCGGGATCGCCTTCGGTCACGACATTTGGCGCGATGAGCCAGCGGACGTGGCGCTTCGGTTGTCTCTCTTGTAATTCGCCCGAGATGTCCGTGGCCAGATCGCTCAGATTCACGAGTCGACGCAGCATGGGTGTGCGCGTGATGCGCGAAAGACCCAGCAAGGCGTCGATCAGCTCAGCCATATGTTTTGCCGCCACATGCACGCGGCTTAGGAAGTGCGCGTTTTCCGTATCCAGTCGGTCGCGCGTGCTGTCCAGCAGAATTTCGCTGAAGCTGACGATGGCTCGCACCGGTGCGCGCAAATCATGAGCGACGGAATAGCTGAATGAATCCAGTTCGGCGATATTTGCGCGTAGTTCGGCAGTGCGCAAAGCAACTTGGCTCTCAAGTTCATCGTTAAGGCTATGCAGATGCGCTTCGGCTTGTTTTAGATCGGTGACGTCCTGCAAGACGCTGACGAGGCGGTCGCCGTGGCGGCCATGCGAAATGGTCTTGCCTTGGGTTCGTATCCAATGCTTGCTGCCGTCCGCGGCAGTGCGCCGGAATTCGATCCGATAGTTGGCAACGTCTTGCAGGCAATCCTCCAATGCCGCACGCACGACGTCGCGGTCGGCCTCGTCGATGGCGCTCAATAACACCTCGCAGTCGATTGATTCTCCTTGGCGCAGTTCGAGAATTTTGGCAGCATGGCCGGTGAATTCAATTCTCCGCGTTTTGGGGTCGAGCGCCAGAATGCCCATTTCGGCGGCATCCAGTGCCAAGCGCAATCGCTCCTCGCTTCTGTTTAGGGTGGCTTCAACCTCCCATCGCTCGATAGCCATTTTGACGGTCGCGTGCATCTCGCGTTCGGAAAAAGGCTTGAGCAGATAGCCATAGGGATGGGTGGCGCGGGCGCGTTCCAGTGTGGCGTCTTCGGAGTGCGCGGTGAGATACACCACTGGAACAGGGCGTTGTTGATTGAGCAACGCGGCGGTCTCGATGCCATCAAGTTCGCCCTCGATGCGGATATCCATCAGGACCAGATCGGGATCGATTTCCTGGGCCAGGCGCAGCGCCTCCTGGCCGGATGAGGCGACAGCGGGCACGTCATAGCCTAGCTTGGCGAGTCGTTGCTGAATATTGAATGCCACGATGCGCTCGTCTTCGACGATCAGTACCCTTTGTTGCATGGCTATTCCTCTCGTTGTTGCCCATCGTAAGGAAAATGCATGGAAAAACGCACCGGATCGGCGCGGTGCACCTCGACACTGCCGTGCATTTGTTGGGCCAGCAGGTTGACGAGCTGGATGCCCAGCGTGCTGCCTTTAAGCACGTCCAGGGCTTCAGGAATCGGCGCGCCGTCGTTGCTCACTGTGAGCGCGAGCTGCGTAGGCGACTCGCGCGTCAGGTCCACTTGGATTTGGCCGCTTCGGCCATCCCGAAAGCCATGCTTGAGTGCGTTGGTAATCAGTTCGTTGACCGCCAGACCGCAAGGGATGGCGGTGTTGATGGGGAGTTGGATATTGTTCGCGTCCATGCGGAGCTTGATGCTGTCCGAATCGGAGGAATATGACTCGAGCAGCAGGGGCAACAGCGAGTCCATAAAGCGCTGAAAGTCAACGCGTGCAAAATCGCGCGACTGGTACAGCGTTTGGTGTATCAGTGACATGGAGCGGATGCGGTTCTGGCTGTCGCGCAGCAAGTTGCGCACGCGCTCGTCATCGATCTGGGACGACTGCAGATCGAGCAGACTGTCTATCATTTGAAGATTGTTTTTGACGCGATGGTGTATCTCGCCCAGCAGGAGATTCTTTTCATTCAGCGCGGCGCGGATTTCCACTTCACGTTGCTTGCGTTCGGTAATGTCCACCACCGCCGAAAGCACCATCAGTCCCTGCTCCGTCTCGATCGGGTTTAGTCCGATTTCGACAGGAAACTCGCTCCCGTCTTTGTGCAATGCAAAAAGGTCGCGACCGGCGCCCATGGGCCGTGCGTCAGGCGTTTGAAAGAAACCATGGCGAAAGCCCGGGTGCCTATCCCGAAAGCGGAAGGGTACGAACATCTCAATGTACTGGTCGAGCATTTCGCTGCGCGTGTAGCCGAAAATTCGCTCAGCTTCGGCGTTGGCCATCCTGACTATGCCGGCTGAATTCACCATCAGCATGGCAACGGGAATACGATTTAGTATGTCTTCCGATAGCATGTTCTGGGCCTCAGCGGACGTACGTTTGAAACAAGTCGGCGAGCTGCGCAAGGCGTTGGGCGCCATGAACACTATACATTGCTAGCATTCAATTATGCGCAGTTCAAATGCTGTTGGTACAGGGGTTTACCCGGAGACAATTCTCGGTAACTACCCTTGATGTTGAAGTGGGTAATTTCTGCGCGCTATCGCAGTGTATGATTTCCGGGTTGCAACGTCGCCTTCGGCTTGTTCACCATGTCTAAATCAGATCCTTCCTCGGATTGCACCGTTCACGATCATGCGTCGATACACCGTGGTGACATCGGCATCGCCCGCGCGGGTGCTTTCGATCCAGCAGCCTTCGAGCGCGCCATCACCGATTTGCTCAGCGCCTGCGGCATTGCGCCGGATGCCGAGCACATGGGGCGCACAGCCGAGCGCGTGCGCACGCTCTGGCAGCGGCGTCTGCTGGGCGGCTATGACATGGACCCGGCCGAAGCCTTGGGCGAAGGCTTCGAGGACAGCCGCACTGACATGGTGGTGATACGTGGCATCGCCGTGCATGGCGTCTGCCCGCATCATCTGGTGCCGTTTCGCGGACTGGCGCACGTGGCGTATGTGCCGGGCGGGCGGCTGCATGGCTTCGGCCGCATTGCGCGGCTGGTGGACGCTATCGGCCACCGCTTCACTTATCAGGAATGGATGACGCGTGACATCGCCGAAGCGCTTACGCACCATGGCAAAGCGCAAGGCGCGGCCTGCGTGGTGGAGGCCGAACAGCTTTGTCTGTTGCTGGGTGAAGACCGACGCGGCGACGAGCGTGTAGTGACGCAGGCCTATACCGGCGTGTTCGAAAAGTCCGATCAATTGCGCAATGAATTCATGCGCGCCATCGATGGCCGCAGACCATAACTGTTTTTGCCACTTGAGTTGTAGAAACATTGCAAGCCTTGGCCCGCAGGGCCGTTTGCGGTATTGTCCGGCTGGCTCCGAAGGGACGATAGATCCCATGCATGTATGTCGAGTTCATCATCTAAAGGGAGAAAATTGTGGCAAGAATCTTTCTATCGTTGTTGCTTGCCGGTGCGGCAGTCGCCGCTCAGGCCGAGCTGAAGCAAAACAATAACTCTACCGGCAAGGCCGGCCAAGTGCCTCACGCAACGCAGAAGGCCGGCGCCGGCCAGCATGCGGCAACCAAACCTGCTAACGGCGGCGCGACGGGCAAGAGCAGCGGTACGGGCGCTCAAGTTGGCAGTCAAGTTGGCGGTAAATCTGGCGCCCCCACGCCACGCCAAGACAACAAGGCGACAGGGGCCGGCGCTCGTGTCGGGCAAGACAACAAAGCTGTAGGCGGTGCACGCATGGGGCAAGACAACAAGGCGGCGGGCCTAGGTGGCCGCGACAACGCCATGCACGGCGGCATGAAAGAAGGCAAGGATTTGAAGGGTGCCGGCGAGAAATTCGAAAACGCCAACGCCGGCATGGGCAAGCCTGGCATGGGCGCTCAGGGCATGGGCGGCAAGGATGCCAAAGGTTTCGGTCTAGGTCAGCCCGGTGGCGGCCAAGGCGGCCAAGGTGGTAAAGACGATAGGTTAGGCATGCCCGGGCAAACCGGTGGGAGTAAAGAGGGCAAGGACAGCAAAGGCGGACCGGGTGGATTCGGCGTGCCTGGACAGTCCGGTGGTGACAAAGGCGACAAGAACGGCAAGGGCGGCGGTTTTGGAATATCCGGACAGCCCGGCGGCGACAAGAACGGCAAGGACGAAAAAGGCGGCGTCGGCATGCCTGGACAGTCGGGAGGTGACAAGGGCGACAAGGGCGACAAAAATGGCAAGGGCGGCGGCTTCGGTCTGCCCGGCCAATCCGGCGGTGGCGGCAAGGACGGTAAGCCCGGTGGCGGCGGTAACACAGGTGGGGGGAAACCGGACGGCGGCGGCAAACCTGCCGGGGGTGGCGACAAAGGCGGCGGCAAGCCGGATAGTGGCGGTAAGCCTTCTGGCGGCGGCGATAAAGGAGGTGGAGACAAGGGTGGTGGCGATAAAGGAGGTGGAGACAAGGGCGGTGGCGATAAGGGTGGTGGCGATAAGGGCGGTGGCGATAAGGGTGGCGGGAAGCCCGATGGCGGCGGCAAGGAAGGTGGCGGCGGCAAGGACAAGATGTCCTCGCAACCTGTCGACGGAGAAGGGGGCGGAAGTGGTCGCAGCGGAGGCGGCGGTCAGCCATCCGGCCCACGCGGCGGAGGAAACACCGGTGATCCTGGTCGTGGCGATGCGGGCGGTAGCCCCGTCGGCCAGCGCGAGAGAGTCGGTGGCACCAACGTGAACCCGGGAGAGCCGCGCGGAGTGGGTGGTGCCGCGCCAGCCGGCAATATGCGCGGTGGCGCGATTTCGCAACCGGGGCGCGACGGGCAGGGCATGCCAGGCATGCCGCCGCGCTAAGCGCAAACCGTCAACCACAACGGCGCTCAGTGATCCGCTGAGCGCCGTTGTTATTTGTAGCTCAAATTGTTTCCGCGCAATAGCGCTGTGCGTCAGGCAGAAAAGCGAAAAAATCTTCCTCGAAGCCCGCGTAGTTTTCACGCAATTCCGCGACGGCGCCGACGAGGGTGTTGGGTCGCGTCAGACGCCTCACCGACATACGATCAAGCGCGATGCCGATGGCGTCGAGCGAGCGATAGTTGCTCAACCAATCGGCGGCATGCATGTAAGGAAACATACTGGCGAAGCGTGGCGGAAAAAGTTGTTCGTGCGCGGCGAGGAGGCGGTAGAGGTTCGCCGTAAAATGTTCCAGTGGCTCGTCACCGAATTGCGACCAGTGCACGGCGAGGAAATGATCGTAAAACATGTCGATCATGATGCCGGCGACGCGCCGCCGCTCTGCGCTCACGCGCCGACGGCTGCGCTGAAAGGCGTGATGCGCGTCGGCATAACTGTCGATGCGTCTATGCAGCACCAGCCCAGTGACGACCGCCGGCGGCAGCTCGGCCGGCGCATTGTCGAGCCGACCTTTCACAAAATCGCCCAGCATGCCACCCAGGCGGCGGCCTGGGTCCGGCCCGGCGAGCAGGGCATGAGCGAGAAAATTCATTTAGGAAACTGTTAAGATTTGGTTAAGCAGCATTTAGCAATGCCCCGCGGGTGAGCTCGCTATGCTTCGATTGTCACATTGATAAATCGGTGCGCGAGTTCAAATTCGAAGTGCAACACTGATTAACGGGTGAGGTGGGCGAGATGCGCTAGCATCCGAGCCCCCTGACCTCCAAGTCGAAGTTGCCCGGAATGAATTACACACACCTCACCCAAGACGAACGATACCAAATCTACATCCTTCTCAAAGCCGGACATAACCAGAGCGAGATTGCCCGAGCCATGAATCGCGACAAATCAGCCGCGAGTTCAAATTCGAAGTGCAACACTGATTAACGGGTGAGGTGGGCGAGATGCGGCGTCGGCTTAAGAAACTCTTAGGGTTTGCTAAGTGAAGATTTAGGAAGCGGGGGTTACGTAGCCGCCGGATGCAGCGTGACGGGGATCACACGCGCTTCACCTGCCTCGCTGGTGAACCACAGTTCGCCATCCTGGATGGTGCATTGTATTTGCATGTTGCGATTCACTAATGCGGTGAGCGCGCGCGTTTCGTCTTGCGGCAACTGGATGACGCGGAGGTTCTTCAGGCGCGCAAAGCCTTTGCTATTGGCCTGCCACCAGACATCGCTGGCACGGCCGCCATAGCAGACAACCACAACGTCGTCAGCGCGGCCGCAAGCCCGGCGAATGTCGCGTTCGTCGGGGTGGCCCAGTTCTATCCAAAGTTTGACCTCACCGGTGAGGTCCTTGCGCCACAGCGCAGGCTCATCTTCGCTGGAGATGCCCTTGCCGAATGCTAGCGAGTCGTCGGCATAGAGCGCAAAGGCCAGCAGTCGCACCATCATGCGCTCATCGGTTTCGGAAGGATGGCGCGCCAGGGTCAGTGCATGCATCTGGTAGTGATGCCTGTCCATGTCCGAGAGTTGCAGCTCGGCCTTGTAGATGGTTGCGCCGAGTGCCATGTCAGCCCTTGCCGGAAAGTCGGTAGACGCGCTGGAAGCGTGCATTCTCGACGATGCCGAAGTCGCCGGGCGCATATTGCAGCAGCCAGTCGTGGGCCGCGCCATGCAGTAGGTCGCCACCGGCAGAACGGGCGATGCTGAAGGCCTCCGCAATCTGTTTGGCCAGCACGGGCACCGGCCTCGACTGGTATCGGCCATCCATGCCAGCCTGTGTGGGCGGCATGGGTTCGTACTTGGCGTCGAAACGGTTACGGGTGACGCTCCAGCGATCATTGGTGGAGCCGGTGATCAGGGCGTCACCGACCGAATAACGATTCGGTCCTTCGCGGCTGATCAGGTCGCCGTCCGCTGTGGCGAAGCCGACATCCACCCCTTCCTGTTTGATGAATTCCTGGGCGCTATTGTCGTTGCGTAAATCAATCTGTTTGAAGGCGAGCATCGCTTGCTTAGCTTAAATTTTTCTTGAGGAACTGGGTGGCTCGCTCCCAGGCGAGATCGGCGCTGGCCTGGTCATACACCTCGGGCCGGCTGTGATTGAAGAAGGCGTGGTTGGCGTCGTAGCGATAGATTTCCGGCTGCGCACCGGCGGCGCGCATGGCGTGCTCCAGCCCATCGACCAATTGCGGCGTGCACCAGTCGTCGTGTTGGGCGAAATGCGCCTGAAAGGGAATCTTGATGTTGGCGGGATCGGCGAACTGCTTGGGCGGAATGCCGTAGAAACATACGGCCGCAGCAATGTTCGGCACATGCACCGCCGCCGCGATGGTCAGTGCGCCGCCCATACAGAAACCGAGCACGCCGACCTTGTCGCAGGATTGCAGCAGATGATCGACTGCGGCGCGGACATCCTGAAATGTGGCGCCGGCGAAATCCAGGCCATCCATCAAGTGGCGCGCTTCGTCCATGTCTTGCGTGACGCGGCCGTGGTAGAGGTCGGGCACAATCACTTGGTAGCCGGCTTCGGCGTAGCGATCGGCCACGTTGCGGATTTGATCATTGAGCCCCCACCATTCCTGCAGGACCACCAAACCGGCCCGCGATGTGCCGGCCGAGTATGCCCCGACTTCGCTGCTGTCGGGACGCCGTATGCTGATCGTCTGTCCCATGCTGACCTCCTCGTGTATTGGCATTGAGCGAATAGGGGGAAATACAATAGCAAAAAGGCCCGGCTGGTGCCGGGCCTTTTTACTGACGCGCTACTGTTTTACATGCGGCTTTGCGATTTATGCAGCCGCTGCTTTGCGGCGGCGCAGACCGAACGCTGCGCACGCCGCTAGGCCCATCAACGCGAGCGAACCCGGCTCGGGCACTTTGCCCGGCGTGCTGTTCGATACGCTGAGGAGTTTGACGTAATCGGAAGTGCCGTCTATCGCCGTGCCGCCATAACCGCTGTTGTAGGCGCTGATCAGCCACCAGCTTGAACTGGTGCCGCCGGCGTTGAAGGTCGGCGCCGTTGCCTTAACATTGGCCAGGTTTGCGACCAGCGACCAACCGCTAGAAACAAGGTTTGCCACCGTTTTGCCAGAAATCGACACGGGTGGCGGAGCAGCGCCCGTGTAGGCCAGTACGCTCACATCGGAATCGTCTTTGTACCAGCCCAGCGAGAGACTGTCGAGCTTGACGGCCGCAGCGAACTTGAGGGAGAGCAAGTCCGTTTTGCCGCTGTTGTCCATTGAGTGGTTTGGCGAGGTTGCGCTCAAACCCTCGGCGGTGTTGCGTACGCCGAAACCGCTGGTGCCATATTGGGCGGCATTTGCCGCTGCGAAGCTGGCGCCGCTGGAAGTAGTGGACCAGGCGGTGGTCGTCAAGGTGGGGCCGCTACCCGTGCCGGAACACGACCAACTGTTACCGAAACCGCTGCCGCTTTGGGCGCAGCCGCCCGCCGTGCTGAAGTTCCAGGTGGACAATGCGAAGGCTGAGGGGGCTATGAATGCCAGGCTGCAAGCTGCCAAGATGCCAATAAGGCGAGCGTTATTCATGTTCTTTCCTCTCTAGGCGCATGACTGCGCGGGAATTTAATGTTGAGTGACAGAATGTAAGCAAAAAACGGACCAATCTTAAAAGTTATATATATATCAATGATGTGATTGTGCTTTCGTGCTACTAAAAATGGCTGGCTGTAAAAATAACCGACAGCTTTGATAGGGTTGCTCACTTGAGCGTACGCAGCAGACTCTCGGCCTCGCGCGCGTGCTCAAAGCCGCGGCCGGATTTAAGGGCTGCCTCTAGTTCTTCACGTGCTTCGCTGGCTCGACCTGTTTTGGCTAACACGACGGCCAGGTGGTAGCGGATATCCGGGCTGGCCGGATTGCGAAGGCGGGCATCACGGAACAGGGAGAGCGCGCGGTCGGTATTGCCACTCTTGAAATGCGCCCATCCCAAGGTGTCGATGATGTCGGGGTTGTTTGGATCTTTCGTTAGTGCTCGTTCCGCCATTTTCACCGCGCTGGCGTCGTTGAGGCTGAGCAACACGTTGGCCAGATTGTTCATGGTGCTGGCGTCATCGGGCGCGTCCTTGAGCAGCGCCTCGTAAGCGGTGCGGGCTGCGGGAAAGCTGCCGGTGCGGGCATAAGCATCCGCCAAGGTCCTTCGCGCCAGCTTGTCATCGGGATGGCTTTTGATCCATTGCTCAATAAGCTGTAGCGCGGGTTTGGTGTTGTCTTGAGCCAACAGCGTGCGAGCCAGTCTGAGCAGGGTGTCGGTGGAAGGCTCGATTTGATGGGCGCGGCGGTAGGCGTCGAGCGCGGCGGCGGACTGACCGCGTACTTGAGCCACGTCGCCAAGCAGGCTGTAACCGATGGCGCGTTTGGGATTTTTTTCAACGATCTGGCGCGCTCGTTTCTCAGCCAGGGTGGGATTACCTTGCCGCAATTCCAGATCGGTCATCAAGGCCATGGCCGGCAGGTAGTTGGGCTGCCCGGATAAGGCCTTTTCAAGGCTGTATTCTGCGCCAGGGAGGTTGTTGGCCGCGACCTGCAGGGCGGCCACTTCGAGTTGAAGGACCGCGTTGTAATCGGCAAAACGAGCTGCTTGGGCCAAGGTGGTGCGCGCCGCCGCCGCGTCTCCATTCGCCAGTTGCGACCTGCTGTAGGCGAGCAAGACCGCGATATTGCCCGGCGCTTTGGCAGACAAACGCTTGGCCGCTTCCAACGCCCGTATCGGTTGGCGATTTTGCAAATGCAGATCAACCAGGGCCAGCCCCGCCCGCACCTTGCGCGGGCCCTCGAAGTCGTTGGCTTTTTCGAGCCAGCGCTGCGCCACATCGATCTGCCCGCGTTGCAAGGCTAGCGCCGCCAATTCGAATAGCGCGTCAGTATTACGCTCGTCCGTCGTGAGTATGGCCCCCAGCCGCTGGGCTGCCGCATCATAGGCTTGGGCTGAGATGTCGAGCCGCGCCAAATTGAGTTTGGCCGGGGTGAGGGTGTCGTCGAGCTTGATGGCACGTTCGAAGGCGCTGCGCGCCGCAGTCGCGTTTCCCGCCGCCGCTTGCGCCATGCCCAGCAGATTTAAAAACCCCGGGTTCGACGGTTGTTGTTTGACCAGCGCTTCGGCTACGAGGACGGCCTTGCCTGGCTGTCCGTCGCGTAAATAGAGCCCGATGAGGGCCGAGCCGGCCTGGGATTGTTTCGGGTCTTTTCGGAATGCCGTTTCGAGTTGCCCGAGAGCGTCACCGGCCTGACCACTGCCTATCAGGCTGAGTCCGAGCGTTGTGCGTAACTCAGGCGTGTCCTGGGTGCGCAATGTTTCCTGCATCAGCGTGGTGGCCTTGTTGTAGCGCCCTTGCGCCATATGCGCCGATGCCAGCAGTGCGGTGGCTTGCGCATCCGTTGGATGCGCCTTGAGATAGTCTTCCAGCAGGGTGATGGCGCGAGCGACGTTGGACTCGGACACATAGATTTGCGCCAACAACTTGGCTGCCGCTGTGCCGCTACCTTGCGACTTTTCCAGCGCTTCCAGATAGGACTTGGCTGCCTCTCTTTCGTTGAGGCCGAAATGCGCCAAGCCATTCAGCATGAGCAGTTGCGGACGATAGCGGATAAAGTTCAGCGGTACGGGATCGATGAGCGAGGTGACTTCCTTCAGCGCATCACGCATCGCCGTCGGCTTGTTGTCGCGTTCGGCCAACAAGGCTTTAACGTAGGCGGCACGGGGTTCTTGCGGCGCGAGGCGCTGCAATTCAGCGACGTCCGTGGCCGCTTCCGTTGGTTGCAACAAATCGATGTACAGGCCTGCACGTGCGACGCGAGCCTCGATATGGCGCGGATCGGTTCGCAGGGCGCGGTCGTAGGCGGCGAGCGCGCCTTTCAGATCGCCGCGTACATGCAAGATGGCGCCCTTCTGGTACCAGGCTTCCGGCGAGTTGGGATCGAGCGTCAGCGCTTGCTCTACGACCGTGGTCGCTGCGTCGAACTGCTGCATGCGGATGCGTATCGGGACTTCCGCCAGCCAGACCTCGATCGTTTTGGCGTCCAAGGCGCGGGCCTCGTCGATGGCGCGCAGGGCGCCGATGGTGTCGCCCAAGTCGCTGGCGGCGGAAGCGCGCAGCACCAGCAACTTCTGTTTCAGGTCGTTTGTGAGTCCGGCCGGATTGAACTGCGCCTGCTCCAGCAACAGCGTTTGCTTGCCTTGCGCGAGATAGGCTTGGGTGAGAGGAATCACCACCTCAGCACGATTGACGCCGAGTCGCAAGGCGTCGGTAAAGGCCACCTCTGCGCCGACTGGGTCGCCAACTTGCATCAGTGCTTTACCGAGCAGCACCTGCACCGGCAGCATGTTCTTGTCCAGTTGACGAGCATTCTTAAGCTGCACAATGGCGCCGTTGATATCGCCTTTTCCATAACGCCTAAGGGCATCTTCGTAATAGCGCGCCGCCTGGTTGTCCGGCGCGGCGTAGCACGAGGCGGCCAGCGCGAAAGCCAACACGCTCAGCATCACGTGGATGCCACGCCTACCAAACTTGGGTCCGCAGATGGTCAGCAGGATATTCATATCGGATACCGGAGGTGTGATGTACAGGGCTGGCGCGCAATGTTAACGGATGTTGCAACTCTTCGTCAGGCACTGCTTCACGGTCTGGAATAGACCGTTGACGCATTGACGGCGCCTGGAGGCGCCGTCAATGCGTGAGCAGACGCGAGAGCGCCTTAGTCGATTTGTTCGTAGAGCGGTAGGGTCAGAAACTCGGCGAAGTCTTCGGAGGTGGACATCTCTTCGAATATTTTCGCGGCGCGCACATAGGTTGCCTCGAAGGCGGCGTCGCCGACCAGCGCTTTAATCTTGGGCAGTTCATCCGGAATCATGGCGCGCACCATGGCGGCATCGACTTTGCGGCCGTCGTCGAGCTTGCCCTTGGGCGAACGTATCCATTGCCAGATTTGCGAGCGCGAAATTTCGGCGGTGGCGGCATCTTCCATGAGGTTGTGTATGGGCACACAACCATTGCCGGCGAGCCAGGAGCCCAGGTAATGAATGCCGACGTTGATGTTGTTGCGCACGCCGGTTTCGGTGATGGGTTGCTCGGGTTGGAAGTTCATCAAGTCGTTGGCGGCCACGGTGACATCGTCGCGCAGCTTGGCGATTTGGTTGGCGTTGTCGCCCAGCACCTTGACGAATTCTTCCATGGCAATCGGCACCAGGCCTGGGTGCGCAACCCAGCCGCCATCATAGCCGTCGGCCGCGTCGCGTGCCTTGTCGGCGCGGATGGCGGCCATGGCTTTGTCGTTGGCTATGGGATCGTTCTTGATGGGAATCAGCGCGCTCATGCCGCCGATGGCTGGTGCGTTCCGCTTGTGGCAGGTTCGCAGCAGGAGCAAGGCATAGGCGCGCATGAAAGGCGTGGTCATGGTGATTTTGCTGCGATCGGCCAAGCAGAAATTCTTGTTGCTCTTGAATTTCTTGATGCAGGAGAAAATGTAATCCCAGCGCCCGGCGTTGAGGCCCGCGCTATGTTCGCGCAATTCGTAAAGAATCTCATCCATTTCGAAAGAGGCGAGGATGGTTTCGATCAGTACCGTGGCTTTGATCGTGCCTTGCGGAATGCCCAGCTCGTTCTGCGTCAGCACGAAGATATCGTTCCACAGCCGTGCTTCGAGGTGCGACTCCATCTTGGGTAGATAGAAATAGGGGCCGCTGCCACGTGCCATCAGTTCCTTGGCGTTGTGGAACATGTAGAGCGCGAAGTCGAATAGGCCACCGGAGACGCGCTGGCCATCGATGTACACGTGCTTCTCGTCCAGATGCCAGCCGCGTGGGCGCACCACCAGCGTGGCAACCGTGTCGTTGAGCTGGTAGCTCTTGCCGCCCTGCTCGAGGCTGATGGTGCGGCGTATGGCGTCCATGACGTTGATCTGGCCCTGGATCTGGTTGCTCCAGTTGGGCGTGTTGGAATCCTCGAAGTCCGTCATGTAGCTGTCGGCACCGGAGTTGAGCGCGTTGATGATCATTTTGCGTTCAACAGGTCCGGTGATTTCGACGCGCCGGCATTGCAGATCGCGCGGTATCGGCGCGATGATCCAGTCGCTGTCGCGGATAGATTTCGTTTCCGGCAGAAAATCCGGCAGCTTGCCGCCATCAAGTTCGGCCTGGCGTTGGACGCGAGCGGCGAGCAATTCGTGGCGGCGGCCGTTCACGGCGCGATGCAGTTTGGCGACCAGGGCCAAGGCATCGGGCGTGAGTATTTTGGCGAATTCGGGCGTAATTGCGGCGCGGATTTCAACGCCAGCGGGTGTAGAGATCGTCATGGTTGCTTCCTCGGTTTTCTTTAGTTCCGGCGTGCTGGTGGGGCGCCGCAAAAACGAAAACGCCGCACCCCAGATGAGGAGTGCGGCGCGGTGTTGCTATAAGGCTTAAGTCTTACGTAATGCAGTTGCTTAGTGCGAGCCGGCCGCTTTTTTGTCGAAGAACTGTTCGTCTTCCGTCGAGCCTTTGAGGGCGGCGGTCGACGCGTCGCGTTCGATGGTGGTGCTGACCGCGTCGAAATAGCCGGTACCCACCTCGCGCTGATGTTTCACTGCGGTGAAACCCTTGTCGGCGGCAGCGAATTCGGCTTCCTGCAACTCGACGAAGGCGCTCATCTGGTTGCGGGCGTAGCCGTAGGCCAGGTTGAACATCGAGTAGTTGAGCGAGTGGAAGCCGGCCAGCGTGATGAATTGGAACTTGTAACCCATGGCGCCGAGCTCTTTCTGGAACTTGGCGATGGTGGCGTCGTCGAGATTCTTCTTCCAGTTAAAGGAAGGCGAGCAGTTATAGGCCAGTAACTTACCCGGGAACTGCTTGTGGATCGCTTCGGCGAACTTTTTGGCGTAGGCCAGATCGGGCTTGCCGGTTTCGCACCAGACCAGATCGGCGTAGGGCGCATAGGCCAAGCCGCGTGAAATGGCTTGTTCGAGGCCCGGCGTGGTCTTGTAGAAACCTTCGACGGTTCGTTCGCCGGTGCAGAAGGGCTTGTCGTTATCGTCAACGTCGCTGGTCAGCAGATCCGCCGCTTCAGCATCGGTGCGGGCGATGACCAAGGTGGGCACGCCACAGACGTCAGCGGCGAGACGCGCAGCGACGAGTTTGGCAACGGCTTCGCGCGTCGGTACCAGCACCTTGCCGCCCATGTGGCCGCACTTCTTGACGGACGCGAGCTGGTCTTCGAAGTGCACGCCGGCGGCGCCTGCTTCGATCATGGACTTCATCAGTTCGAAGGCGTTGAGCACGCCGCCAAATCCGGCTTCGGCGTCGGCCACGATGGGCGCGAAGAAGTCGATATCGTTCTTGCCTTCGGACCACTGAATCTGGTCAGCACGCTGGAAAGTATTGTTGATGCGCTTGACTACCAAGGGCACGGAGTTGGCGGGGTAGAGTGACTGATCTGGGTACATTTCGCCGGCCACGTTGGCGTCACCAGCGACTTGCCAACCGGAAAGGTAAATGGCCTTCAGGCCCGCCTTGACCTGTTGCATGGCCTGGTTGCCGGTGAGCGCGCCCAACGCGTTGACGAAAGGCTCGGTGGCGATGAGCTTCCACAGCTTTTCGGCGCCACGACGGGCCAGCGTGTGTTCGATCTGTAGGGAACCACGCAGGCGCACCACATCTTCGGCGGTGTAATTGCGTGTGATGCCTTTCCAGCGTGGATTTTCCGCCCAATCTTTTTTCAGCTTTGCGATATCGAGTTCGTTATTCATGACAGTCCTTTAAACAAAAAATGAGCAAATAATGAGCAAATAATGATTTTTTCGGGCGCGGCGCGGTAGTGGGTCTCGCCAGGCTGGGCCTACGGGTGCCGCATCGCGTCTTGCGGGCGCGGTGTGCGGCCATCCATCCACGGGGCGGCCAGAGATCGAATCTGACAAACCGATAACGACAGAAGGGGTGGGTATCTGTCATGACGGACAGGGCACGGTGGTTTTCGCGGCCCGTCTCGTGTTAGGGAGAGAAGTATAGAGAGGATTTTGCGAAGCAACAACCACTTTTCCACGGGTAAAACTAAAAAAAATGTGCCAATTTAATATGATCTTGCCTTATGAATTCCGTATTATGAAATTGCGCTTTCATTTGTGAAACGCGGCGTGTGTTGCATTGCACAATATGCCTAGAGTGGCTGGTCTGCTACGAGAATGCCATCCTCATCGGCGTAGAGCATTTCGCCGGGCCGAAAGGTCACGCCGCCGAAGCTGACGGCGATGTCTGCCTCGCCTATGCCTTTTTTGATGCTCTTGAGCGGGTGAGTGTCCAGCGCAAACACCCCGATGGGGAGTTCGGCAATCGCGCGTGCATCGCGGATGCAGCCATACACCAATATTCCCGCCCAGTTTTGGTCTGCGGCGAGTTTGGCAAGCTGGTCGCCCACCAGCGCGCAGCGCAGGCTACCGCCGCCGTCGACGACCAGTACATGGCCCTGGCCGGTCGATTCCAGTGCTTTGCGTACCAGTGAGTTGTCTTCGAAGACCTTCAGCGTGGTGATGACGCCATGAAAACTGTCACGTCCACCGTAGCTGTTGAACATGGGCTCGACCACGCGCACTTTGCCTGAACGCACATCGTCTTCGTATTTATCGCAAAGATCGGCGGTTTGTACTTGCATGGTGATCCTGGAAGAAGGCTGAAATTGCGGGAAAAAATAAAACGGCGGCATCGCAGCCGCCGTTTGCGAAGCAGGGATGGCGTCAGGCAACTGGCTCGGGCACCTCGTCGAATACCAGCTTCACTTTTTGCTCGTCGTCGAGATCGATAGTGACGCGGCCGCCGTTGGCCAAACGGCCGAATAACAACTCGTCGGCCAAGGCGGAACGGATCGTGTCCTGGATGAGTCGCGCCATAGGGCGTGCGCCCATGAGTGGATCGAAACCCTTTTCCGAAAGCCAGGACTTGAGCTTGTCGGTGAAGATCGCTTCGACCTTTTTCTCGTGCAACTGTGCTTCGAGCTGCATAAGAAATTTATCGACCACGCGCAGAATGACCTCTTGATCGAGTGCCGAGAAGGAAATCGTTGCATCCAGGCGATTGCGGAACTCGGGCGAGAACATACGCTTGATGTCGGCCATTTCATCGCCAGCCTGACGAGAGGGCGAGAAGCCGATGTTGGCTTTTTGCATAGCTTCGGCGCCGGCGTTGGTGGTCATCACGATGACGACATTGCGGAAGTCTGTTTTGCGGCCGTTGTTGTCCGTCAGTGTGCCGTGATCCATCACTTGCAGCAGGATATTGAAAATATCCGGGTGGGCCTTTTCAATTTCATCGAGCAGCAGCACGGAGTGCGGCTTCTTACTGATGGCCTCGGTGAGCTGACCGCCTTGATCGAAGCCGACATAGCCGGGCGGCGCACCGATGAGGCGCGAAACCGCATGGCGCTCCATGTATTCCGACATATCGAAACGCACCAGCTCGATGCCCATGCAATAAGCCAGTTGGCGCGCGACTTCCGTCTTGCCGACACCGGTCGGGCCGGAAAACAGGAAAGCGCCGATCGGCTTTTGTGGATTACCCAGACCCGAGCGTGACATCTTGATGGCTTTGGCCAGTGCTTCAATGGCCTTGTCCTGACCGAATACCACCGACTTCAGGTCGCGGTCCAGATTCCTCAGGGCGGCGCGGTCGTCCGTCGACACATGTTGCGAGGGAATGCGCGCGATCTTGGCGACGATGTCCTCGATTTCGGTTTTGCCGATGACCTTTTTCTGCTTGGATTTTGGCAGGATGCGCTGGGCGGCACCCGCTTCGTCGATGACGTCAATGGCCTTGTCCGGTAAATGGCGGTCGCTGATGTAGCGAGCCGACAGTTCGGCGGCACTAGACAGCGCCGTGGTGGAATACTTCACGCTGTGATGGGCCTCGAATCGCGACTTCAGGCCGCGCAATATCGAAATGGTTTCTTCAACTGAAGGCTCATTGACTTCCACCTTCTGGAAGCGACGCGACAAGGCATGATCCTTTTCGAAGACGCCGCGGTATTCGGTGTAAGTCGTTGCGCCTATGCACTTTAACTGGCCAGAAGCCAGGGCGGGCTTGAGCAGATTGGAGGCGTCCAATGTACCGCCTGAGGCAGCACCGGCACCGATCAAGGTGTGAATCTCGTCGATGAACAGGATGGCGTTGGGATTGTCCAGCAATTGCTTTAGGACAGCCTTCAGGCGCTGCTCAAAATCGCCACGATATTTGGTGCCGGCCAATAGTGCACCCATGTCGAGCGAATAGATCTGCGCATGCGCCAGAATTTCCGGTACTCGATTTTCAACAATACGTCGCGCCAGGCCTTCGGCGATAGCGGTCTTGCCTACGCCAGCTTCTCCGACCAATAGCGGGTTGTTCTTGCGTCGACGACACAGCGTCTGAATGACGCGCTCGAGTTCCTTGTCGCGCCCGATCAGCGGGTCAATCTTGCCCATCAGTGCTTGCGAGTTCAGATTCTGTGTGAAGCTCTCCAGCGCGCCACCCGCCTGGGGCGACTCGGCATCCTGCTCTTGTTGCTCGCTGTCGTGACGTGGGCCGCCCTGGGCGGGCGTCTTGGCGATGCCGTGGGAGATGAAATTGACCACATCCAGCCGGGTGATGCCCTGGCGCTGAAGAAAATACACCGCGTGCGAATCCTTTTCGCCAAATATTGCGACCAGCACATTGGCGCCGGTAACTTCCTTTTTGCCGGAAGACTGCACATGCAATATGGCGCGCTGTATGACGCGCTGAAAGCCCAGCGTAGGCTGGGTGTCAATTTCCTCTGTGCCGGTGACTGTGGGCGTGTGCTCGGCGATGAAGCCGGAGAGCTCTTTGCGCAAATCCTCGATATTGGCCGAGCAGGCGCGCAATACCTCGGCGGCTGAAGGATTGTCCAACAGGGCCAACAAGAGGTGCTCCACGGTTATGAACTCGTGGCGCTTTTGCCTCGCCTCGACAAATGCCATGTGCAGACTGACTTCCAATTCTTGCGCAATCATCTCAATTTTTCTCCATCACGCACGCCAGCGGGTGCTGGTACTCGCGTGCAAAACTGCTTACTTGCTCCACCTTGGTGGCAGCCACATCATGAGGGAAGACGCCGCAGACGCCAACACCGTCCTTGTGTACTTTGAGCATGATCCGTGTGGCTTGTTCGCGGCTCATGCCGAAAAACTTGAGCAGTACAACAACCACGAAGTCCATGGGAGTGTAATCGTCATTTAACAGCAAAACCTTAAATAGCGGGGGCGGTTGCGTTTTGCTCCGCTCCACATCGAGCACCGATTCACTCTGCTTGCGTGTAGCCATGGGTCAATTCTAATCAGAAAAAATGAATCTGCAACAAGCAAGTCACGATTGATTCGTCGCGACCGCTTACTTCAGGCTAGTGTGTCAAAAAACCACGTATGTTGTTGTGCAACATGAAAAATATGTCTAAACCGCTTGACGTCCGTCGAATAAGTGGCGTAAAAAGCCCGCGTGTTTGTATCATTTTCACTGCTGTGCTGGTCGGATGCCGTGCTTCTTCTGTTGAAACCTGCTTCGTTCCCGTGCTGTCACTAACTTGATGCGATCACAATCGGGCTAATTGCTCGGGACTAGATGTTTCTAATAGAGGAAATAGCTATATGGCAACCGGTACTGTTAAGTGGTTCAATGACGCTAAGGGTTACGGATTCATCACGCCGGACGACGGCAGCGAAGATCTGTTCGCCCATTTCTCGGCGATTCAAATGGGCGGCTTCAAAACGCTCAAGGAAGGACAGAAAGTGTCCTTCGAGGTGACGCAAGGCCCGAAGGGCAAGCAAGCCTCGAACATCCAAGCCGCCTGAGAAGGTGGTTTTGGGCCGGCGGCGGCCACGACCCCGTCCGGTTGGGTAGTACAGATTTCAAAAGCCCGTCCCTGCTAGGGTGCGGGCTTTTTTCTGCCCTGGTTTCGCCGAGTTGGCAAGGCTAACAAGATATGGCATTTGTCGCCGCTTTAAGTTGCGATTTTGCTCGGTCCCCAGCCCGATGCTTCCACCAGCCTGAATAGATCCGCTTCGGTCACCACGCCCAGCGGTTGGCCATCCTCCATCACGACGACGCGACGTATGCCGTTATTCATCATCTGTCGGGCGACCTGAAGCAGCGGGGTGTCGCGGGTGCAGGTGAACAGATAACGGCTGGCGATGTCGTTCACAGTCACGCTATCAGGACGACGGTTGCGCACGATGATATGGCGCAAGATATCGCGCTTGGTCATGATGCCCCATTCGCCTTCCGCATTCGGTTCAACCAGAATGGCGTTGAGGCTGTGAACGCGCATGACTTGCATCGCCGCGTCGACTGGCTCCGTGCCGCCCACCGTCTGGAACGGCGACATGACGCTATTGACGCTGGGCGCACCTTTCATGTTGACGATCAATAGCTGTTGATCTTGGCGATCATCGCGTCGCCGAAGCCGGAGCAAGAGACTTCTTTGGCACCTTCCATCAGACGGGCAAAGTCGTAGGTCACGGTTTTATCCGCGATCGCGCCTTCCATCGAACGAATGATGAGATCGGCGGCCTCGCACCAGTCAAGGTGACGCAGCATCATTTCCGCCGACAGAATGAGCGAGCCGGGGTTCACCTTGTCTTGCCCCGCGTATTTCGGGGCGGTGCCGTGAGTCGCTTCAAAGCAGGCGTATTTGTCCGAAATATTGGCGCCAGGGGCGATGCCGATGCCGCCGACCTGCGCCGCAAGGGCGTCCGAGATGTAATCGCCATTCAGATTGAGCGTTGCGATAACGTCGTATTCAGCCGGACGTAACAGGATTTGCTGTAGGAAAGCATCGGCAATGGCATCCTTGACGATGATATCGTGACCGGTTTTCGGGTTTTTAAAGGAGCACCATGGACCGCCATCCAACAACTGAGCGCCGAATTCTTTCTTGGCTAGAGCGTAGGCCCAATCACGGAAGGCACCTTCCGTGTATTTCATGATGTTGCCTTTGTGGACAATGGTCACCGACTTACGGTCGTTATCGATGGCGTACGTGATGGCGGCGCGGACCAAACGTTCGGTGCCTTCGCGCGACACCGCCTTGATGCCTATGCCCGAGGTTTCCGGGAAGCGAAGCTTCTTAACACCCATCTCCTGCTGTAAGAACTTGATGACTTTCTTACACTGCTCGGATTCGGCGGCCCACTCGATACCGGCGTAGATATCCTCGGTATTCTCGCGGTAGATGACCATATCGGTCTTGGATGGATCCTTCAACGGAGACGGCACGCCACGGAAATAGCGCACGGGACGCACGCATTGATAGAGGTCCAGCTCCTGGCGCAGCGCCACGTTAAGCGAACGAATGCCGCCGCCTACCGGCGTGGTCATCGGGCCTTTGATGGAGACCGAATATTCCTTCAAAAGGCTCAGCGTTTCTTCCGACAGCCAGACGTCTCCACCATATTTTTGCGTCGATTTCTCCCCGGCATAGACTTCCATCCAGTGGATTTTCTTTTTGCCAGCGTACGCTTTGGCAACCGCCGCATCGACAACTTTGATCATTACCGGCGTAATGTCGACGCCAATCCCATCGCCCTCGATGAATGGGATGATCGGGTTGTCGGGCGTGGGTTGCCCCGGAATAATTTTCTTGCCGTCTTGTGGAATCTTGACCAGAGAACTCGCGCCCATGACAACTCCATAGTAAAAAATGTTAGGAACCGAAGAGGCAGCATGACCGCCAAGTGACTTCGCGGGCCCCGCGAGTTGCTCGAAACTGCTGACTGGAGCGCCACGCAGGCGTGCTGCGTACCGAAATCGGTGCAGCGGGCCTGGATGCTGAGTGTCGGATGCTGGCGTGCAAGGGACGACGGCAGCGAGCAGGCCCAACTTGTTGGACTGTATTATCCGCGATTACGATGCGCTGCGCCAGCGTTTGTGTCAGCGCATTACCGCCTAAAATGGGTTACCGTTACGCTGGCAATCCCTTCAGACTTCATGCATTTTTCAGGCCGTTAAATGAAACTTCCCGCCGGTGAAAATCCCGCCGCCCTGGCTATCGCGCAAGCGTTGGTTGATGGCTTCAATAAACACTACCGTTTGTTTCGCGAGTGCAGCGCGCAGGCGAAGGGTCGCTTTGATGCGGGCGACTGGCGGGCGGTGCAGCTTGCCGTCCGTGAGCGCATCCAGTTCTATGACACGCGGGTGAACGAGACGGTCGAACTGCTGCATCTGGGATTCCAGGCCGACAAGATCGATAGCAATACGTGGCAGCTCGCCAAGCTGCTCTTCATCGGTCTGCTCACCAATCACAAGCAACCCGAACTGGCCGAAACATTCTTCAATTCGGTCTGTTGCAAAATTCTTCATCGCAATTATTTCCACAACGATTTCATTTTCGTGCGCCCCGCAATTTCGACAGAGTTCATAGAGTCCGATCCGCCGGCCTATCGTAGCTACTATCCCAAACAGGTTGGTATGCATCAGGCCATCCGCGAGATTTGTCTCGGTTTTGGCTGGCGCTGCGAGTTCGTCGACCTCGAGCGAGATATCCGCTATTGCATCGAAGCCGTGCGGCGACATCTGGGTGGGCATTTCCCCGTGGCAGAGGCGAATTGCCAGCTACAAGTGCTGTCCTCGGCGTTCTATCGAAACAAGGGCGCCTACGTAGTCGGCAAGGCCATCAATGGCGATAGCGAATATCCCTTCGTCGTGCCGGTGTTGCACGACGCGGAAGGCAAACTTTATCTCGATACGCTTTTACTGGATGCGGTGAATATCAGCACGCTGTTCTCGGTCAGCCGCGCCTATTTCATGGTCGACATGGATGTGCCCTCGGCTTATGTCCAATTCTTACGCAGCATGATGCCGAACAGGCCCAAGGCCGAGCTCTACACCATGTTGGGGCTGGCAAAGCAGGGCAAGACGATGTTCTATCGCGATCTCATTACCCATCTGCGCCACTCACGCGACGAGTTTATTGTCGCACCTGGCATCAGGGGACTGGTCATGGCGGTATTTACTCTGCCGTCTTTCCCGTATGTGTTCAAAGTCATCAAGGATGTTTTTGCGCCGCCCAAGGAGGTGGACCGCGAAACCGTCAAGGCCAAGTACCTGCTGGTCAAGCAGCATGATCGCGTGGGCCGTATGGCGGATACGCTGGAGTTTTCCGACGTTGCCCTACCGAAAACCCGTTTCAGCGATGGGCTGCTCGAAGAGCTGCGGTCGCTTTGTCCGTCTCTGTTGGAAGAAGAAGGCGACGAAATCATCATCAAGCACGTCTACATCGAGCGACGCATGGTGCCGCTCAACATCTATCTCGACAGCGCCAGCGAGGTCGAGCGCGAACAGGCGGTGCGCGAGTATGGTCACGCCATCAAAGAGCTGGCGTATGCCAACATTTTCCCCGGCGACATGCTGTTCAAGAACTTTGGCGTGACGCGCTATGGTCGCGTGGTGTTCTACGACTACGATGAAATCGAATACATGACCTACTGCAATTTCCGTCGCATCCCCGAACCGCCAACGCCCGAGGCTGAGATGTCAGGTGAGGCTTGGTATTCGGTGGCGCGAAACGACGTGTTTCCAGAGGAATTCGGCACTTTTCTGCTAACCAATCCGGAGACCCGTCGTATTTTTATGCGTTATCACGCCGATTTACTGACGCCGGGGTTTTGGCAGGAGATTCAGCGAAAAATCGCCGACGGCCAGGTGCCAGATTTTTTCCCCTACCCCGAGGCTGGCCGATTTTGTTATCTGTCACGGCAGGGAATGATCGGTCCCGCACTGACGGCACAACGCGTTGTTACCCTCGCATAGGTTCGGTTCGGCGTGGCCAAACTAGTGCTATTTAACAAGCCTTATGGCGTGCTCAGCCAGTTTACCCCCGAAGCAGGCCATGCTTCGTTGGCGGAGTATTTGGACATTCCGGGCGTCTACGCGGCCGGTCGGCTCGATGCCGACAGCGAAGGCCTGCTGGTCCTGACCGACGACGGCCGCCTACAAAAACGCATCGCCGATCCTGGTCACAAAATGGGCAAGATCTATTGGGCGCAGGTTGAGGGCGTGCCGGATACCGATGCCTTACGCCGCATAATGTCCGGCTTGGATCTAGGAGACTTTGTTACCCAGCCTTGTGAGGCCCGACTTATGGTGGAGCCTGGCGCGCTTTGGCCACGTAGTCCGCCGATACGGACGCGCAAGAACATCCCCACGACTTGGTTGGAAATAGTGCTTAAAGAGGGCAAAAACCGGCAAGTTCGACGCATGACGGCCAAAGCAGGCTATCCGACGCTGCGCCTGATTCGGGTGGCCGTCGGCCCCTGGCGGGTGGACGGTCTACAGCCGGGTGAGTGGTGCAGCAAAGAGGCCTGAATATCGTGTCAACCTGTTAGGCGGCGGGTGCGTTTTTGTTCGCAAGATCAGGGAGTCACGTCTGAACGGCTACCGACGTTTTGCGACGAAAAATGCGTCTCTTGCGTTATAATTCATTGACCGGAAGTGATTCTGGTTCGCTAATCCAATAATTCGTTCATTCATTGAGGAAAGTTACTATGAGCAAACTGCTGTCCGTCCTGATCGCCGCCCTGTTCGCCACCGTCTCTGCCGTTTCCATCGCAGCCGATGCTCCGAAGGCAGAAGCTAAGGCAGAAGCCAAGGTCGAAAAGAAGGCTGAAGAGAAGAAGGCTGAAGTGAAGGCCGAGGCGAAGGTCGAAGAGAAGAAGGTCGAGAAGAAGGCTGAAGAGAAGAAAGCCGAAGTGAAGGCTGAGGCGAAGGCCGAAGAGAAGAAGGTCGAGAAGAAAGCTGAAGAGAAGAAAGCCGAAGTGAAGGCCGAGGCGAAGGCTGAAGAGAAGAAAGTTGAGAAGAAGGCTGAAGAGAAGAAGCCCGCAGCCAAGTAATTTGCAGAAGCAATAAAAGAGAAAGAGGCAGGGGTTTCCCCTGCCTCTTTTTGCGTTTGGCGTCTGGTTGTTCCGTTGCGTGACGGGAGTGATATGAATTTCAGGTTGCCGTATGGCATTGCGCTGGCGGTTTTGTGTGAATTACTGACTTGCTGCTCTGTTTATGCGAGTACGTTGCTCGGTTTGAGTGCGGGTATACATCGCATACAGGCTGAAGTTGTCAGCACCAGCGATGAACGTACCATGGGTCTGATGCATAGAAAATCCATGCCGCCGCACAACGGTATGCTGTTTGTTTTTCCGCAAGCGGGTGAGCACTGCATGTGGATGCGCGACACCCTTATACCGCTAAGTGTGGCCTTTCTAGACGCGAACGGAACTATCCTCAACATCGAAGATATGGAGGCGCTGACGCTCGCCAGCCATTGCGCCACCGGTCGGGCGAAGTTTGCACTAGAAATGAATCGTGGCTGGTTCAAGAGCCGTGGCATTGCGCCCGGCGGAAAAATCGACGGTATCGATAAGGCGCCACCTGCTCAATGACGCGGCACGTAAGTTGTTTGTCATGTCGCCCTGCAAGACCCTGATCTTCGTGGGGGTGCGATGACAGTAGCCTTGTGCTAGCATTCCCGCGGTTTTTCCCAAACAGAACCCACGATACAAAAATCAATCCGCGCAACAATAAGGAGACCTTCATGAAAAATCCGCTCGACACGCTATGGGGCACGGTGATCACCGGCCTCGTGCTGACTGTTGTTTTGTACTATGTCGCCAAATCGCTGATGGGAGCCTAACCATGGAATTTGTTACTTACGGAATCGGCCGTTGGCTACATATTGCAGCCGGTGTGATGTGGATCGGTCTGTTGTACTACTTTAACTTCGTTCAAGTCGCTGCCGTCAAGGCCGCTCAAGCGGATGGCACGGCCGCCGGCATCACCAAGCACGTCGCGCCGCGTGCGCTGCTATTCTTCCGCTGGTCTGCCGTGGTGACTTGGCTGGCTGGCGCCTGGTTGTTGGGTGGCGCTTTTCACAAGGCTTTCCTGTTGCAGCCTGGCTTTGTGCCGATCGGTATCGGTGCTTGGCTCGGCAGCATCATGTTGTTCAATGTTTGGGTGCTGATCTGGCCGAACCAGAAAAAGATACTCGGTTTTGTCACGGCGACTGACGAAGAGAAAAACAAGGCGCGTCGCGTGGCTTTCCTGGCTTCGCGCACGAATACGGCATTGTCCATACCGATGTTGTTCTTTATGTCGATCAGCCCGATTTTCCATCACAATTTCATGTAGCCAGCCATCAAAAAAAACGCGCAGGCGGAATCGCCAGCGCGTTTTTTTTCGCCTGCTCAATGGCCTCGGCTATTCATTGGATGCGCCCTGACGCCCTTTTTTTGTGATCTGAGCGTGCGCCCAGCCTTGTGCGAAAGCGATGCTGATCGTTTCATCCGCAGTAAGTTGCTCGCTGTTACGCACAATATCGCCGCGCGCGTTGCGAGTGATGCTGTAGCCGCGGCCCAATACGGAGGCGGGGTTGAGGTGAGCGAGATTGTTGGTCACCGCATTCAAGGTGGTGCTTCCGTGTCGTAGTGTTGCGGTCATGGCGCTGGCAAGTTGCGTTTTAAGCTGCACAAGCGTCCTTTGCCGTTGCTTGAAGTCAGGACGACAGGCGGTGAGCCGGAGCCCCGCATTTTGCAAGGCGTTGCGCTCGCCTGCCAGCCGCAAACGCAACGCGGCGTTGAGGCGGCTCCTCGCATGAGCAAGCTCCGCGCCTATTCTTGCCATGCGTTCGCCCGGATGAAGCAGGCTTCGCGACAAGAGATCAAGGCGTTGCATACGCGTTTCGATACGGCGGCGCATCGTTTCGCGCAGCGCGGCGCCGAGTTGCCGCAGGACCGTCCGCGCGTCCACGTAACCCGCGCTGGCCAGTTCCGCTGCGGCGGTGGGGGTTGCGGCGCGATGATCTGCGGCGAAATCGGCAATGGTGACATCGGTCTCATGTCCGACGCCGACGATGACCGGGATAGAACTTGTGGCGATCGCCCGCGCCACGACCTCTTCGTTAAATGCCCACAAGTCTTCAATGCTGCCGCCGCCGCGCGTGACGATCAGGGTGTTGCACTCCGCCCGTGTTCCCGCAAGACGGATTGCCGTTGCGATTTTTTCGGCGGCGCCTTCGCCTTGCACAGGCACCGGATAAATCACCACGGGCACCTGCGGGCTGCGGCGGTGGAGGGCGGCCAGCACATCGCGTAACGCAGCCGCTTGTAGCGAGGTGACGATGCCAATGCGGCGCGGGTATATGGGCAGGGCTCGCTTGCGCGCCGCGTCGAACAAGCCTTCCTTATCAAGTTTTTCGCGCAAGCGCGCATAGGCCTCATAGAGCGCGCCTATGCCGGCGTGACGCAGCGCTTCAACGTTGAGCTGAAAATCACCGCGCGCCTCGTACAGCGTAACCAGCGCGCGCGCTTCCACGTGCAGCCCTTCATGCAGACGGAAAGGCAGAAGCTGGGCGCGATTGCGAAACATCACGCAGCGCACCTGCGCGGTTTCGTCCTTGAGGGAGAAATAGACGTGCCCGGAGGCAGCGTGGGTGAGATTGGAGATTTCCCCGCTGACCCAAAGCAAGGAAAAACTGCGCTCAAGTACTTCGCGCGAGAGCCGGTTGAGCACGGAAACGGGGAGGACTTCAGGTGCTTTTCCGGGCTCGTCAGTGGGCAGAACTATCATGCGGCCATTCTAACGGAATCCACAATATGACTTTCGCTATAGTGTATCGCAGCGCACACATGGCGCCACCGACGGCCTATCGTAACATATTGATATTTATGTAAAAAATGTTAAGCTGCATTTTTCATCATTGTAGGAAAAAGTCTTACGCGCGGGCCACTTAATGCATGTGCCCACGACTAATCCACAACCTTATCCACAGCTTTTGTGGATAAGCGACGGAGCCGCACCGCAGCATCTCGAAAACAGTTTTGGCTTGCCGAAAAACAGTCACCAAGATAGAGTTCCGCGTTATTCCAAAAACGTCAGGAGCCTTGCGTGTTCGCCATTCTTCAAGCTGCGGGTTGGCCCATATACCCGCTATTGCTGGCTTCCATACTCGCCGTTGCCTTCATTATCGAACGAGCGATTACCTTACGTCAGACCAAGATTGTCCCCGCTGGATTGCTGCAAAGCGTGCTCGCCGACTATCGCCAATCTGGGGTAAGCGAGGAAATGCTGACGCGACTCACCGCCCATTCGCCACTTGGCCGCGTGCTGGCCGCTGGATTGCGCAATGTGAAGAGCTCGCGTGAGGTGATGAAGGAGTCCATCGAAGAAGCCGGGCGGGGTGTGACGCATGAACTGGAGCGCTTCCTGACCAGTCTCGGTACCATCGCCTCCATCAGTCCCTTAATGGGTTTGTTCGGGACTATCGTCGGCATGATCGAAATATTTGGTTCGTCCACTGCCTCCGGCAACAATCCGCAAGCTCTGGCCCATGGTATCTCAGTCGCGCTCTACAACACCGGCTTCGGGCTGGTCATCGCCATACCCAGCATGATTTTCTACCGACATTTCCGCGCGCAAGTGGATAGCCTGGTGGTGGAGATGGAGCAGCAGGCAGTGAAGCTGGTCGAAGTGGTGCACGGACAGCGTACGGTCTGAGGGATAAACGCATGAGGTTTCAACGCAAACATCCGGAAGAGCCCGAGATCAATCTGATCGCGATGATCGACGTGCTGTTGGTGATCCTGATCTTTCTCATGGTCACCACGACTTACTCGAAATTTTCCGGCCTCGAGATCAATCTGCCGACTGCGGATGCCACGCAAAACCAGGATCAGCCCAACGAAGTCAATGTCGTTGTGAGTGCCAACGGCGACATCATGGTGAATCGTGTCGCTGTCGGTGCACGTGACGTCGAGGCGATCAGCGTCGCGCTGCGCCGCGCCGGCGGTAGCGCCAAGGAACCGGTGGTGGTGATCAGCGCGGATCGCAAAGCCGAACATCAAAGCGTGATCGACGTCATGCAAGCAGCTCAGCAGTCCGGTTACAGCCATATCTCGTTTTCCACGCAAAGCGCGACGCGCTGAACGCGCTTGCGTATTGCTGCGCCAGTCCTCGCTTGCGCTGGACGACTGTTGGTGCGCCCCGGTTCGGCGTTCCCTAACCTACTATCCCTATGCCGATGAGTGTGCGCGATACCCTGTCTGCGGCTTGGCAGCGGCGAGGCCCGCTAACTAGTATGCTGCTGCCGCTTGCGATGCTCTTTGCGTTGCTGTCAGGCTTGCGTCGGTGGTTATACGTCCTCGGCGTATGGCGGGCGGTGCGTTTGCCGGTGCCAGTGGTGGTCGTCGGCAATATCACCGTGGGCGGTAGTGGCAAAACGCCGTTGGTTTTGTATCTCGCACAGGAACTGGCGCGCCAAGGTCGGCATCCGGGCATTGTCAGTCGCGGTTACGGCGGCACGGCGCGCGGCGTTCAGGCGGTGGGGAAAGCCAGTAGCGCGACAGCGGTGGGCGACGAGCCTCTGCTCCTGGCGCGCCGTGCCGGATGTCCGGTATTCATAGGCCGTGACCGTGTTGCGGCTGCGGAAGCTTTGATGGCGGCACATCCCGAATGTGACATCATTATCGCGGACGATGGCTTGCAGCATTACCGGTTGGCGCGCGATATCGAAATCGCGGTGGTGGACGAGCGCGGTACAGGTAATGGTTGGTTACTCCCCGCCGGCCCGCTGCGCGAGAGCGTTCGTCGCCTGGCGACGGTGGATGCGGTCGTATTGAATGGCAATGCGCAGCGGCCGGCCGGCGCGATACCGCGCAAGATATTTCGTATGGCGCTGTGTGGCGATCGCTTCTTCCAGTTGCATCACCCGGAGCGCAGTTGCGGCGCGGTCGAATTGTCAGGCCAGACACTGCATGCGATTGCCGGCATAGGTAATCCCTCGCGTTTTTTTCGGCAACTGGCGAACCTAGGTTTGCAATTTGTCCCTCACGAGTTTCCTGATCACCACACGTACCGAGCCGCCGATTTAAACTTTGCCGATGCCGGGGCGCTGCTGATGACCGAGAAAGATGCGGTAAAATGCAGCGCTTTCGCACCGCCTGAAAGCTGGGTGCTGCCGGTGGAGGCGCGGCTTGATGCGGATCTCGCGCATTGGGTTCTTGAGTATGGGCGCAGCGCCAGCGATCACATCGCCAACACAACTCATTGACGGATCGACCCTAATGGATGCCAGACTGCTAGAAATTCTCGTTTGCCCGGTCTGCAAAGGGCCGCTTGATTACCGCAAACCGAAACAGGAACTGGTCTGCAAGCCGTGCCGGCTTGGCTACCCCGTGCGGGACGACATCCCTGTGATGCTTGAGGAAGAAGCGCGCCCGTTGAGCCCGGAAGAGGCGGCCGGCTAACGTAGCGGCGCGGGACGCAGCGTGTCATTCAAGGTTGTCATTCCAGCGCGCTATGCCTCCACCCGCTTGCCCGCCAAGGCACTGGCGGATGTCGCCGGCAAGCCCATGGTAGTGCGCGTTGCCGAGCGCGCAATCCAGAGCGGTGCGGAATCCGTCTGCGTCGCCACCGATCATGAAGCAGTTCGCGCTGCCGTAACGCAGCATGGCTACACCGCCGTCATGACACGCGGGGATCACCCGAGCGGCACGGATCGCATCGCCGAAGTCGTCCAGCAACTGGGTTGGGCCGACGACGCCATTGTCGTCAATGTTCAGGGTGATGAACCGCTCATCGATCCAGCCTTGATCGCACAGGTGGCGTTAGCGATGCAGCAAGACACCGTGGCCGCAGTGGCCACTGCCGGCCATGCCATACACAGCCTGGATGACTTCTTGAACGCGAATGTTGTGAAGGTGGTATGCGATACGCGCGGCTACGCCATGTACTTCAGTCGTGCGCCCATTCCTTACGCGCGTGACGCGTTTGTTGCTGGCGTACGGCTTGCGCCAGAAGCAGCGGTGGGCGCTGGTGCGTTGCCGGCTGGATTGCCCGCGTTGCGCCATATCGGTCTGTATGGCTATCGTGTTTCCTTTTTACGCCGCTACGGCTTGCTTGCGCCATCGCCCCTGGAGCACTTCGAGGCACTGGAACAGTTGCGCGTGCTATGGCATGGTTATCGCATCCGCGTCATCGAAGTCGAGCAGGCGCCGGAAGGCGGCGTGGATACCGAGGAAGACCTGCAACGCGTGCGTCGCCACTTTATGCAATGATGATAATTATAACCATAGTGGGAGATTAGCCATGAAAGTAATCCTCTTGGGTGCGCCAGGCGCCGGCAAAGGGACGCAGGCGGCCTTTATCACCGAGAAATTCGGCATACCGCAAATATCCACCGGCGACATGCTGCGTGCGGCGGTGAAGGCTGGCACACCGCTGGGGATGGCGGCGAAAAAGGTCATGGATGCGGGACAGCTGGTTTCCGACGACATCATTCTCGGTTTGATACGCGAGCGCCTGCAGCAGCCAGATTGCGCCCAGGGCTTCTTGTTCGATGGGTTCCCTCGCACCATTCCGCAGGCCGAGGCAATGCGCGACCAGGGCGTGGACCTCGACTTTGTGCTGGAAATCGATGTCGCCGACGAAGAGATTATCAAGCGCATGAGCGGGCGTCGGGTGCATCCCGGTTCGGGGCGCACTTACCACGTCGTTTTCAATCCCCCCAAAGCCGCTGGCAAAGACGACGAGACTAGTGAAGACCTCATACAGCGTGAGGACGACAAAGAAGAAACGGTGAAAAAACGCCTGGACGTCTATCACAACCAGACCAAGCCTCTGGTGGATTTCTATTCACGCTGGGCAGCCAGTGGCGACAAGCCCGCGCCCAAGTATCGCCAGATCGCCGGCGTCGGGTCGCTCGAGGCAATACGCGAGGCGCTGTTCAAAGCCTTGCAGTCTTAGGGCAACTAACGGGCCAATGCTATAATTTAATGGATGATGAAGATGAAAAATGCCTTCTACGCACAGTCCGGCGGGGTGACCGCCGTCATCAACGCGTCCGCTTGCGGCGTGATTGAAACCGCGCGCAAGCACAAGGATAAAATCGGCAAGGTCTACGCTGGCCGCAATGGCATCATCGGTGCGCTAACCGAAGACCTCATCGACACTAGTAAAGAATCTGCCAAGTCCATCGCCGCCTTGCGCCACACGCCGGCCGGCGCCTTCGGTTCTTGCCGTTACAAACTCAAGGGGCTGGAAGAAAACAAGCTGCAATACGAGCGCCTCATCGAGGTTTTCCGCGCCCACAACATTGGCTATTTCTTCTACAACGGTGGCGGCGATTCCGCCGACACCTGCCTGAAAGTCTCGCAGATCTCGGAGAAGTTGGGCTACCCCATCATTGCGGTGCATGTGCCCAAGACCGTTGACAACGATCTGCCCATCACCGACAACTGTCCCGGCTTCGGCTCAGTGGCGAAATATGTCGCAGTGTCCACGCGCGAAGCCACGCTGGATGTCGAGAGCATGGCCAAAACCTCGACCAAGGTCTTTGTTCTGGAAGTCATGGGGCGCCATGCCGGTTGGATCGCCGCTGCTGGCGCGCTGGCTTCCAGCAAGGAACTGGAACTGCCCATCATTATTCTCTTTCCAGAAGTTGCTTTTGATCAGGTGAAATTCATTGCCAAGGTGAGCGTTGCGGTAAAGAAATTCGGCTACTGCACGGTGGTTGTTTCGGAAGGCGTGAAGGGTCCGGACGGAAAGTTTCTGTCGGATCAGGGATTGCGCGATGCCTTTGGGCACGCCCAACTGGGTGGCGTGGCGCCAGTGATCGCGGGCATGATCAAGAACGAGTTGAATCTCAAGTACCACTGGGCCGTGGCGGATTACATGCAGCGCTCGGCGCGCCACATTGCTTCGAAGACCGATGTGGCGCAAGCCTATGCCACGGGCAAAGCGGCGGTGGAAGTGGCGCTGCAAGGCCGCAACTCCGTGATGCCGGCCATCAAGCGCATATCGAACAAGCCTTATAAGTGGAAAATCGAAATCGCCGAGTTGAAGCAGGTGGCGAACAAAGAAAAATTCATGCCGCGGAATTTCATAACTGCGGATGGCTTCGGCGTGACCGAGAAGTGTCGGCAGTATTTGTTACCCCTTATACAGGGCGAAGACTACCCGCCTTATCGAAATGGTCTGCCGCAATACGTGCGATTGAAGAACGTCGCAGCGAAAAAGAAGTTGGGTGAGTTCAAGTTATGAAGGTAGCCGGATGCGCTGCCAGAACGGGCATCCGTTCCGGCGCGCACTAAAAGCAGCGGCGCCCATAAGCGAAGTCCATATCGGCTGGAAGTTGGGGATGGCGTAAGCCGTCGGTAGTTTATCGTTACAGGAGGGAGTTCATGACAGCTCAAGCAGGACTGATGTTTGCGCTCGTCTGCGCCGTATTGGCAATAGTGTACGGGGCAGTATCGAGTAAATGGATACTTGCGCAACCTGCGGGCAACGACCGCATGCGCGAGATCGCCGGGGCGATTCAGGAAGGCGCCCAAGCCTACCTTAATCGCCAATACACCACGATCGGTGCGGTTGGGGTCGTATTGTTCTTGGTCATCGGCTTCGTGCCGGTGCTGGGCTGGAATACCGCCATCGGTTTCTTGATAGGCGCTGTCCTGTCTGGCGCCGCCGGTTATATCGGTATGAACGTCTCCGTGCGCGCCAACGTGCGCACTGCGGAAGCGGCGCGCCACGGCATCGGCCCGGCGCTGGATGTCGCTTTCAAGGGCGGCGCCATCACGGGCATGCTGGTGGTCGGTCTGGGCTTGCTCGGCGTTGCCGGCTACTACGCCTACCTTAAGAGCGTCGCGGCGCCGGGTGAGGCCATCGATCACATCATCCATCCGCTGATCGGTCTGGGCTTCGGCTCCTCGCTGATCTCCATCTTCGCCCGTCTGGGCGGCGGCATTTTCACCAAGGGCGCCGACGTCGGTGCCGATTTGGTGGGTAAAGTCGAAGCGGGTATTCCGGAAGATGATCCGCGCAACCCTGCGGTGATTGCCGACAACGTCGGCGACAACGTTGGCGACTGCGCCGGCATGGCGGCCGATTTGTTCGAGACCTACGCTGTGACCATCGTGGCGACCATGCTGTTAGGCGCCCTGATGCTGAAGGCCAATGCCGAGGCTGCGGTCATCTATCCGCTGGTGTTGGGCGGCTTCTCGATCATCGCGTCGATCATCGGCGTGTTTTTCGTCAAGGCGCGCGAGGGCGGCAAGATCATGAACGCGCTCTATCGCGGCTTGTTCGTTGCCGGCGTGCTGGCGCTTATTGCCTTCTATCCGATCACCACCATGTTCATGCCTGACGATGCGCTTAATACCGTCATGGGCATTAGTGGTGGGGCGCAGATGCGGCTCTATGGCGCGGCCGTGATCGGCTTGGTGCTCACCGGCCTGATGGTCTTCATCACTGAGTACTACACCGGCACCGACTTCAAGCCAGTGCGGCATATCGCGGAAGCTTCCACCACGGGCCACGGCACCAACATCATCGCGGGCCTGGGCGTTTCCATGCGCTCCACCGCCTGGCCGGTGCTTTCGATCTGCTTGGCAATCTGGGCAGCTTATTGGCTGGGTGGTCTCTATGGTATCGCCATCGCCGCGGTCTCGATGTTGTCGATGGCGGGTATCATCGTCGCCCTGGATGCCTACGGCCCAATTACCGACAACGCTGGCGGTATCGCCGAAATGGCGGAATTGCCGGCTTCCGTGCGAGCCGTCACCGATCCGCTGGACGCCGTTGGCAACACCACCAAGGCGGTAACCAAAGGCTACGCCATCGGCTCTGCCGCTCTGGCCGCCCTGGTGCTGTTCGCCGACTATACCCACGCATTGGAATCTGCCGGCAGGGTGCTGACCTTCGATCTGTCTAACCATCTGGTCATCATCGGTCTCTTCATCGGCGGCCTGATTCCTTACCTCTTCGGCGCCATGGCGATGGAAGCGGTGGGCCGGGCCGCTGGCTCGGTGGTGGTGGAAGTGCGCCGCCAGTTCAAGGAGATCGCCGGCATCATGGAAGGCACGGCCAAGCCCGATTATTCGCGCGCGGTCGACATGCTGACCAAAGCCGCCATCAAGGAAATGATGATCCCCTCGCTGCTGCCGGTGCTCGTTCCTGTGGTGGTGGGCTTGGTGCTCGGGCCGCAGGCGCTGGGTGGTGTGCTGGTCGGCACCATCGTCACCGGTCTCTTCGTTGCCATTTCGATGACGACCGGCGGCGGCGCCTGGGATAACGCCAAGAAGTACATCGAAGACGGCCACTTCGGTGGCAAAGGCTCCGAAGCCCACAAGGCAGCGGTGACCGGCGACACCGTGGGTGATCCGTACAAGGATACGGCCGGCCCGGCGGTGAACCCGCTCATCAAGATCATCAACATCGTCGCGTTGTTGATCGTGCCGCTGATCGCATAGCCAGGCGCTGAGTGTTGCACAATGACGGGCAACCTGCGGGTTGCCCGTTGCCTTTGACCGCCATGAAACGTCGTGAGATTGTGCATCTTTCGATGTTCCGGCTTTGGCCATTCACACCAACAGAACGGCGGCCATCGTGAGGGTGGTATAGTTTTAAAACTTCGCGATAAAAAATTGTTTCCAACACAAAATTAATATCATTATTCAGTTCCCACGCAAGCGTGTTAGCCTTTGCAGGCTGCGTACATGCGGCGCTGGCAATGCAACAGTCTAAAAATAACAATATTTCTTTTTTGCGGTTCCATTTCCCTGGGGGGGCGGTTTATGAATCAGATTCGGACGACAAGAGTATCTCTTGCAGTTCTCTGTGCTTTTGCCGCAAGTGACTTGGTTACGAACTTGGCCGTTGCTGCTGAGCCGGTGATCCAAACTGATATTCGGGAAATGGTCGTGACCGCGCAGCGGCGCGAGCAGCGGCTGGAGGATGTTCCGGCTGCGGTGACCGCGATCGGGGAAAAAGCGCTGGAAGAGCGCGGCATCACCGACTTCCAGAGTTATCTCCAGTCTATCCCGAGCGCCGCGTTTGCGGACCAGGGTTCGCAAGGCAGCGAAGTGAAATTGCGTGGTGTAGGCAATGGCACATCGCAGTTGTCGCCGACCACTGCGGTTTATCTTGGCGACGTACCCGTCATCCATACCGGGCGTTCTACCAATTCCAGCTACAACTTTAAGTTGGTCGACATCAATCGCATAGAAGTGTTGCGCGGTCCTCAGGGGCAACTCTATGGCTCCAATTCGCTGGGCGGCGCGATCAAGAACGTACCGAATCAGCCGACCTTTAGTCGTGTTGCTGGATCGGTAGCAATCGAAGGGTCGTCCACCCAGCACGGAGGTGGAAATTATGATGTTAGCGCTACGTTGAATTTGCCTTTTACGCGAGAGTTTGCAGTTCGTATCACCGGTTATGAGGTGAAACAATCCGGCTGGTACAAGAACGTATACGCGGGCGGACCGCGAATCAGCACGATCCCTACAGGCCTTGCGCCTATTCCTCCAGTGTTGGGAGCGCTCAAAGCAAATCCCGCCATTGCGGCTTATGCGGCGCCCGCGAATAACAGCGAGACCAACGATCAGAACGTGCATGGCGGCCGCATCATTTTCTCCTGGAAGCCGTCCAGCGTTTTTGACGCGGCATTGATGTTTGCGCAGGAGCATAAGAAGTTGGATGGCCCTGGCTGGGCAATGGCGATTCCTGACAACTCGCCTGGCGCAATTCCTGGAACATACTACGTTCCAGGTGGACTGAAACTACCACCCAGTTTGAGGCAAGTGGCTTATACCCAGCCATCGGACGCGAAGCAATATCAGTACTCCAATGCCGGCAAGATAAGCGCCGCGGATGAAATTTCTCTGGCGAATCTCGTGCTTAACTACGACATGGGCTTCGCCAAGCTCACCGCCTCTTCGTCCTATTGGGATCGTACCGAGAAGCTCGCCACGGATATCGGGTTTCACTCTTTCTTTGCGACGGGCGTCTGGAACTCATTTCCGGCGGTGGTTGATCGTGTCGACAATCCCAAGAGCTGGGTGCAGGAGTTTCGTCTGACATCGCCAAGCAAAGGTCCGCTGACCTGGCTGGCTGGTTTGTTTTTCTCCAAGCTTGATCAGAATTTTTCTTACTTGATGCACGAAGACACTGGGTTGAATATCCGTTATCAGGCGCAGGTTGCCTTGAATGCTTTAGGTGGTAGGCCCGCTCCCAGCACGACCGTGCTGACCGCCCAGTACTTCAAGTACGTCGATAAACAGACTGCGGTGTTTGGCGAGGTGGCTTACGATGTCCTACCGACAGTCAACGTCGCTTTTAGCTTCCGTAAGCTGTGGCTGGATCAAACGATGGATGGCGATTCGGAGGGGTTCCTGTTTGCTCAGCCGGGTCACGATTCAAATAAGCATAAGGACAACCAGTTCCTGCCCAAGCTGAATGTCAGTTGGAAGCCGGAAAAGGGTCAAATGTTGTATTTCACCGCTGCCGAAGGTTATCGTACGGGTGTGATCAATCGCCAAGTTCCGATTACTGGAGGCCCAGGCTCAGCAGACTGCAGTACCAACCTGGCGACCCTCGGATTTGCCGGCGCCGACCGGGCGCCGGCGACCAAACCTGATACGTTGTGGAGCTATGAAGTCGGTGCCAAGACGACGCTTACTGAAGGCGTTACCCTCAATGCAGCTATCTATCACATTAATTGGAAGAACCTGCAAAGCAACATTATCCTGTCGAGTTTCGGGAATCCAGGTTGTAACACCAATCAATTGGTTAACGTCGGGCGCGCCGAGATCGACGGCGCAGAATTTGAGTTGTTTGCTCGTCTGACCAAAAACCTGAGCTTGGACTCATCACTGTCATACACGCGCCCGCGCTATAAGGATTCCTTCCCAGCCTTGAAGATCAGCTCAGGGAAGACCATTGATGGAACGCCTAAGTCCCAGGCTTCCGCCGGATTGCAGTATGCGCTCGATCTGATGGGACTTCCCGCTTGGGTGCGCGGTGAGTGGAGCTACGTTGGTCGCATGGAGAATGTCAGCTCCGACTTTGTTAGCCAGGTTCCGCCTTACACGACCGGTGACTATCATCAGGTCAATCTGCGCGCCGGCGCCGACTTGAGCGACGATCTGTCGCTGACCCTGTTTGTCACCAACCTGACAGACAAATTCGATGCAACCCGGCAAACCGACGTGGGTGGCCAAGGTGCGCCAACGCTCTGGACCATACGCCCGCGCACTATCGGCGCAACCTTGCGAGCGAATTTCTAACTTGTTATCGTAGTTTTTTTGAAGGAGAACCAGTAATGCCAACTAAACCGTATTGCGTAGATGCTCGCAAGCTGCCCCGTCAATCACGCTTCGGCGGTCTGATGGAAGAAACCGCTGTTGTCATGGATAACGCCATTCTGAAGTTCGCCTGGGCCAAGCCTTTCAGCGGCGAAATGACCGGCCGTACCGCAGAGCCGATGAAGCCGGACCAGCATCCCTGGGATCAGGCCATCCTTCTGATGACCGGCAAAGTCGAAGTGACGCTGGGTGAGAACGGTAGTGCCGGCGTATTCATGCTGGAACCGGGCTGGATCGTCTATATCCCGAGCAACATGCCGCATATCGGGCGTGTCATCGGAGAAGAAGAGTGTTTCGGCGTTGATATCTTTGCCCCGGTTCGTCAGGATTACCTGGACATGGCCGCTCACCAGCTGGCCCACGAAAAGGCCTAATTGCTGTTCCGGTCGCGTAGGACGCGGTAAATGGTGTAGGCCGGATCCGTTCGATCCGGCCTGCGCAACTGACAGTGACCAACCCCGTACAGGGCTGTCCTTTGCACTGCCGTAAAGGCAGCGAACTTCATCTTAGCGGTCTGCGAATCAATCCGCCGCACTTTGTCTGCCTTCCGACTTGAAAGGTGCTGAGAATGTTTAGCTTGTCATCGCGCGTGTCGCAACTGGTCGTCGTGGCGCTAGGCGTTTGCCTGATCGGTTGCTCGAAACAGGATGAAAATCATGCCGGCGGTTCTGGTGTGAATAATCCGTTCGTCGTCGATATTAACCAGGTTGGCGAAATCTTCGATCCGACGACGATTCTTCCGTCCGAAGTGTCGGCGGTCGCATTCAACGTTTACGACTGGTTGTTTGCCCGCAACTTCGACAGCAGTGTGAAGCCTGGCATTGCAGAGTCGTGGACCATGTCCCCGGATGCCAAAGAGCTGAACATCAAGCTACGCAAGGACGTCACCTTCCATGACGGAACGCCGATGACCTCCGCTGACGTAGTCTTCAGTTGGGAGCGCATTGTGAAAGGCGGCTTTAGCACCCGCGTGTCGCGCTCGCTAGAAAAAATTGAGGCTATTGATACTCATACTGTCCGCATCACGTTCGGCATGCCCGAGTTGGGCTTTGTGCCCTTTGGCGGTCTTGCGATATTGTCCAAAGCCTACTTCGAGAAAGTTGGCGAGCAGGAGTTTCGTGCGAAGCCCATCGGCACCGGCCCCTATAAGATCGCCGGTCTGACCCGCGGTCGCCACGTGGACCTCGAGCGCTATGACGGCTACTGGGGTACGAAGCCGGAGATCAAGCACGCACGCTTCCAGTTTGTGACGGAAGACAGCACTCGCGTCGCCCAGTTGCGCGCCGGTGAAGCGGACATGGTCATGCAGGTGCCTTTCCCGCTGGTGGGTGAGATCGAATCCGATCCAAAACTTAAAACGAAGATACTTTCGCCGGGCGGGATGACGGTATTCCTCGCGCTCAAGACTGACAATCCTAAGTCGCCTTGGGCTGATCCGCGCGTTCGTGAAGCCATTGCCCTGGCGATTGACCACGATGCCATCGTCAAGGATATTCTGCGGGGTTATCCGAAACACTATCCCTTTCTTGCGCCGCACGACATCGGCTACGATCCGGATATCAAGCCTTATCCCTACGATCCCGCGCGCGCGCAGCAGCTGTTGAAGGAAGCCGGCGTCAGCAACCTGCAATTCGACCTGCCCTACATTGCCGGTGGCGTGACGGGCATGAAGGAAACTGCCGAAGCCGTCGCCCTGTATCTGAACAAAGTCGGCATCAAGGCCAACGCCAAGCCGACCGAGGGCCCACAGTTCATTAAGTGGGTGCTACAGGCTAGCAAGAACCCAGAGATGGACTACGTAGCCGTTTTTATCGGCGCTGTGGCCGGCCGGTCGGAGTCCTCAAGCGGTTTGCTGACGCACTTCAGCCGCGTAACACCGTTTGCCTGGTATCTCAATCCTGAAATCAATGGCATGGCGCTGCAAATGGCAGGTACGCCTGATGAGAAGGCGCGCGGCGAACTGATACGCAAGATGGGACAAGCCGTGCATCAGGACATGCGCTACATCCCGCTGTGGACCAACTCGCACGTCTATGGCATGAAGCGCTGCGTGGATTTCACGCCCACGCTCGGCTCTTACGACCTCATGGTGCTGCGTGACGTCTCTATCGCCAAATGCGGCGCTGGCGCTTCCGGTAACTAGTTTTTCCAATTACAACTGCATCAATAGGAACCAACATGGCACAAGCAAAAGTCGCACGTAAAGACCGCAAAGAATGGGCGCGCGAGCATTTCCGCGGTTTTGAAAACGTCGTGATGCCTTCGTTCAACGCCGATCTGACCGAGCTCGACGAAGAAGGCATCCGTCTCGACGTTCGTCAAAGCATACGCCACGGATTCTTTTCCAGCCTTTGTGCGCTGGAGACTGGCCTTACCCTGGAAGAAAAGAAACGCATGCTGTCCATCGCGGTCGACGAAGCTGGCGACAAACTGGGCATTGCCTTCTCTCTCACCGCCGAATCGGCGCAGGAAAATATCGAAATTCTGCAGCATGCCGAGTCGGTCGGAGCAACGCATGCGTTACTGAGTTATCCGCAAAGCTTTGCCCCGCGCACTCAGGATGATGTCTATCGCTTTGTGCGCGAGCACGCCGATGCCACCAACCTTGGCATCTACCTTTTCGTTTCCGACAAGTTCGCTTTCCAACACCTGCATTCCAGCAACGTGCCGATGGAGGCCTACGAGAAGCTCGCCGACGTCGACAACATCGTCGCCATGAAGCTCGGTGGCATGGACGCCGGCATGATACTGGAGTGCTTTCAGCGCTTCAGTGACCGTTTGTTGGTCACTACGGTGAACCTCGCCATGATCCCGATGTTGCGCCGGTCTTTCGACGTGCGCTGGAGCGGCGCCTGGACTGTCGAGGCGCTGCAATCGCCCGAGAAGCCCTACGCCGTTCAATTCTTCAACCTCCTACTGGAAGGCAAGACGGAAGAGGCGATGAAGGTCTACTGGCAGATGGCGCCGGCACTGGGCGCCATGATGCGCGTCATGGCGCCACTGGTGCCCACTGGCATGTATCACTGGCCGCTGCTCAAGTTCCAGCAATGGCTAAGCGGTGGCAACGGTGGCATGACGCGCCAGCCCGTCATGCGCGTCTATGAACGCGATCTGCAAGTTATCCGTGGCGGACTGCGCGCGATTGGCGTCGACTGCCCGGATTCAAACGACCTGTTCTTTCTTGGCCGCGCCGAGGCGGCGCGTCAGGGCAAGAAATAATCGTTGCGCGAGTCGGCCCTCGCGGCGCGACTCTGACCATCGCACAGAGAGCAACCAGAGTAGCAATCAGAATTGGAAGGAAGCAACATGACAGTGACTAGAAACGAACGTAAAGAGTGGGCGAAAGACGCGCTGCGTGGCATTGAGAACGCGCTAATCCCGTCGTTCACGGCGGACTTGAAGGATCTGGACGAGGAAGGCATACGCTACGACGTGCGCCAAGCCATCAAGCATGGCTTCTTCTCCACCATGTGCGCCGTCGAAACCGGCTTGTCGACGGAAGAGGCCAAGCGTTTCATCGGTATTGCCTGCGATGAGGCCAAGGGCAAGATCAACGTCTCGTTCACCCTGCTCAACAACTCTTTCGACGAAAGCATTGAATTGCTGGCGCATGCGGAAAAGTGTGGCGCGAGCCATGCGCTGCTAGGCTATCCGCAAACCTATTACCCCAAGTCGCCCGACGATGTGCTGCAACGTACCTTGCAGCTTGCCGAGTCGACCAACCTTGGGCTGGTCATGTATGCCAGCGATAAGTTTGACTTCATCCGTTTCCATCCTAGCCAAGTCCCTTTCGATATCTACGAAAAGATCGCCGACATCCCGAACGTGGTGTCGATCAAGGTCGGTTTCGCTGATGCAGCAATGACCTTCGAGTGCTTCGAGCGCTTCGGTAACCGCGTTCAGGTCAACGTGGGCACGCCTTGGCTGATGGGCCTGTTCCCCATGCTGCATAAGAATTACGGTGCGCAATGGTGGGGCGGCGGCTCCTGGGAAATGTGGCAGTCGCCCGAGAAGCCTTATCTCGTCGAGTACTACAACCACGTCATCAAGGGCGAGCTGGACAAGGCGCGCGACATCTATTGGCTCATCGCCAAGGGCAACGCCGTCATGGCGAGCAGCATTTCGCGCGGCGGCGACATCGGTATGTACCACTGGCCGTTGGGCAAGTACATCAGTTGGTCTGTCGGCGGCAACGGCGGCACTATGCGCCAGCCCGCCTTGCGGCTGCATCCCGGCATGATGCAGGCGCGCAAAATGCAGTTGCGCGCCATGGGCATCGAGCCGCGCGAACCCGATGCCGAGTTCTGGGTTGGGCGCGTGCGTTATCAGCGCGAGCAGCAAGGCTGAGCGTCAGTCGCAGTAGAACGAAGGGTTTCTCGCGCTGCCCCGATGGTCGTTGGTGTTCTGCTAGCCAACGATCATCGGCTATCCCAAAATGGAGAGATCGCCATGAATGTGCTACGTCGATTCAAGTTTGCCTTTTTCCTGGCTTTCGTTCTACTTGCAGGCGCTGCTACGGCGGCGGTGAATCCGCCTCTAGCGGAGTTGGTAGGCGTGAAAACCGAGGACGGCGTGCCACTGTTTGGCCTGCATTACCGGCCCAAGGTCAATTCGAATACGGTGGTCATTCACGTACCCGGCGGCCCCGGCGCGTTTGCCAGTTCGCAAGACATGGCGCCATTGGCAGCGGCGCTGAATCGTAACGGCTTTCATTTTCTGAGCTTCAATTTGCGAACTGCCGGCGCAAACGGCATGTTCTATGCGAAATCGGACGATTACCCGCTTGATGTCGCTGCGTTGGTGGGCTATGCGAAAAGCCACGGCTTAACCAACATCATTCTTTTAGGGCACTCATTGAGTTCTGCTCGAGTGTTCTACTATTTGTCGAAGGGCAATGAGCCTGCCGTCAAGGCAGTGATTGTCAGTTCAGGTATTGCCTCGCCTTATCTCGAGGCGCAAATGCGCTGGAATGACGCCGAGAAAGCGCAGTACGAAGAGTTTCTGGCCAAGCGTCGTGAAGAGGTCAAGGCCGGTCGTGGCAAGGAACTAAGCGCCTATCCATGGGGCGGCCCGAAGCGCGTCTTTGAATTTTCCGCGGCGACTTGGGTGGATGTCTTCGGCAACCTGCAAGAGAGCAATTCTAGTACGGTGAAGTTCGGCAAGGATATTACCGTGCCGGTGTTGGTCGTACATGGGACGCAAGACCCGACCTCGGTGCCCAAGAACGCGGAGGAAATTTTGGCGAGTCTGGTCAATGCTCCTAAAAAGGAATTGGCCTGGGTGGAAGGCGGCAATCATTTGTTCATCGGAACAGCTGACAAGTACGCGCAAATTGTCTCCGCTTGGGTAACGAAAAACTTCGAGAAACCTCGAAGGAAGAACGCTGCCAAGTGAGCACAGAAGTGCCCCGATCATACGTCGCAGAGGTGACGCAATGATCGGGGAGTTGGACGATCAATCGTCTTTCCCGGTTTTTCGAAATACGGTGTATGCCTTCAGCGCATTAACGCTCGCCGACGTAAGCCAAGCAGCGGACGCGGTGTCCAGCCGTTTGCCTCCAAGTACCGCAGTGTCCTCCGGAATGTTCCAAACATTTCGGTCGTCTCGCATTTTCAGTGTGAATGTCGTGTCGTATTATGTGAGCCGGAGGTTGCGGCGGATGCAATATTTGGTTTCAGGAGCGGGCGCAACAATGTGGACTAATCCGCATGGCGTTCAGCAACGGGCAAGGAAGGGGCGCTAATGGCCCGTTATGTGATGCGCCGCTTGGTCTTTGGCTTGCTCGCCTTGTTTGCGGTGAGCCTCATCACCTTCATGGCGACGCGCCTGTCGGGCGATGTGACTTACCTGCTTGTAGGCATGGACGCGAGCCAGGAGGAAATCGCCGCAGTGAGGGTACAGTATGGGCTCGACAAATCGCTGCCCGTGCAGTATTTGGCCTATCTTCAACACGCTATGCGAGGCGATTTTGGCGACTCGATTAAGTACGGCGTGCCCGCGCTTGATCTAGTGATGAGTCGTCTGCCCTCGACCATCATGCTTACGTTGACCGGTTTCACGCTGGCTTTGTTGATCGGTGTGCCACTGGGGATACTGGCAGCCAGACGCCGTGGCTCGGCGACCGATCTTGGTGCTTCGGTGTTCGCGCTGGTCGGGCAAGCCATGCCCGGTTTCTGGGTGGCCATCATGCTGCAACTCTTGTTCGCCGTGAAACTCGGCTGGTTGCCGACGGGCGGCACCGGTTCGGCGGCCCATATCGTGTTGCCGGCGATCGCCATGAGCTGGTTTTCCATTGCCGCGTTCATGCGGCTGACGCGCAGTTCCATGCTCGAAGTGCTGGACAGCGAATACGTCAAACTGGCCCGCGTGAAAGGCAATCCCGAAAGCGTAGTTATACTCAAACACGCCTTTCGCAATGCGCTCATCCCCCTGGTCACCTTTGCCGGCCTGAACCTCGGCGCGCTGCTGGGTGGCGCCGTGGTCATCGAATCCATTTTTGCCTGGCCTGGCGTGGGCCAGCTCATGATTAATGCCATCGGTGCGCGCGACTATCCCACGGTGCAGGCCGGTGTACTGGTCACCGCCACCATGTTCATTACCATCAACCTGGGCGTCGATTTGTTGTACGGCGTGCTCGACCCGAGGATCCGCAATGAGTGAAATGTCCAGCTTGAATACGCCTTTGGATAGCGGCGAAATCGTCAAAATCGTGCCGGCGCCCGCGGAGATGCAGGTCGATTCGGCAGCTCCCCGTAAGAAGCGTGCGGTGCGCCGTGTGCCTGTCCTGCCCTTGCTGCTGCTAGCGCCGATCCTGATTTTTGGTTTCTTCGGCAGCTTCCTCATGCCGCATGATCCGACCATGATCGATCCGGCCCATGCGCTACAACCGCCCGTATTCGCCGGCGGAACTTGGCTTTATCCGCTCGGCACCGACCACACCGGGCGCGATCTGCTCAGCCGACTGATAGACGGCGCGCGCAATTCCCTCGCCGTGGCTTTCTTCGGCGTTGCTCTGGCGGGCGCCTTCGGCACCCTGATCGGTTTGACGGCGGGCTATTTTCGCGGCGCTGTGGAAGAGTTGTTGATGCGCCTGGTCGATATGCAGCTGGCTATTCCCACCATTCTGCTGGCGGTGCTGTTGGCCGCCGTGATAGGTGGTGGATTGACTACCGTTATCGCCAGCCTGATGATTACTTTCTGGGCTGGCTATGCCCGCATTGTGCGTGGAGAAACCCTGAGCCTTATGCAGCGCGACTACATTGCGCTCGCCCGGGTAGCGGGCGCCAGCCGTTGGCGCATCGTCCGCCTCCATGTGCTGCCTAATTTGCTGAGTGTAGTTGTGGTGCTGGCCACCTTACAGCTCGGCGCTGCTGTCGGTCTGGAAGCTGCGCTGACTTTTCTGGGGCTGGGCATACAGCCGCCCGCGTCCGCATGGGGGCTGATGATTTCGGACGGCAAGCTTTATATGTCGCAAGCCTGGTGGATACCCACCATCCCGGGCATCGCCATTGTGATGACGGTGCTGGGCTCCAACCTCTTCGGCGACTGGCTGAGAGATCGGCTCGATCCCCGCTTGAGTCAGCTATGAGCGACGACAGCTTACTCACCGTAGAAAACCTGCGCACCTACGTGCATATGCACGCGGGAACCGTGCGCGCGGTCGATGGCGCCAGTTTCAGCATACGGCGCGGTGAGGCGTTGGGGTTGGTGGGGGAATCCGGCAGCGGCAAGAGCATGACCTGCCTGGCCATCATGCGCATCGAGCCGCGTCCTGCCGCCGTCATCGAAGGTGGGCGGATACTGCTGGAGGGCGAAAACCTGCTCGACAAATCACTGGAAGAAATGCAGCAGGTGCGCGGTCGCCGCATCGGCATGATCTTGCAAGACCCGCTCAACTCCCTGAATCCGGTATTGACTATCGGCAACCAGTTGATCGAAGCGCTGCACCTGTCCGAGCCCGGTGCCAGCAAGGCCGATTTGCGCAAGAAGGCGCAGGCCGCACTGGAGCGCGTCGGCATTACCAACGCAGCCAGCCGTCTCGATTCCTATCCTTTCGAGTTCAGCGGCGGCATGTGCCAGCGTGTGACGGCCGCCATGGCGGTTTCCCGCCATCCTGATCTGCTCATCGCCGATGAGCCGACCACGGCGCTGGATGTCACCACGCAGGCTCGCTTCCTTGGCTTGCTCGATGAGCTGCGCCGCGAGAACGGCATGAGCCTGTTGCTGGTCACGCATGATCTGGGCATCGTCGCCGAGACCTGCGACCGGGTAGCGGTGATGTATGCCGGCCGCGTCGTTGAGACCGGCGCCGCTGCGCAGATGCTGCGCGAGCCGCGCCATCCCTATACCCGCGCGCTGATGCTTGCTGTGCCGCATCTGGATGGCCCGCGCACGCGTCGCCTGTACCAGATACCCGGCGAGCCGCCCAGCGTACGTGCGCCTAGTATCGGCTGTCGTTTTGCCCCGCGTTGCGAGCAGGCCAGCGATGTTTGCCGGGCCAAATATCCGCCGACCGTGCACTACGCCAATGGCGACACTGTGGCATGCTGGCTGCACGTGCCGGATGCTGCCGCGTATATCCCGACCGATGCGCTTCGCTCGCAGCGCTTGGACGGTGCGGTCGACTATGCAGTAGGATGCGGTTCATGAGTCAGCCGTTGCTTGAAGTTCGCAGTGTAGGGAAAACCTTTGTATTGCGTCATCAGCGTCGCCGTCACCACAACGTGGTGCGTGCCGTCGACGATATTTCGTTCGTCGTGAGAGAGGGTGAGTCTGTCGGCATCGCCGGCGAGAGCGGCAGCGGAAAAAGCACCTTGGCGCGCATCATCTTACGTCTGGATCGCCCAACCGATGGCGAGATCCGTTTCGATGGTGAAAATATCGCGTCCGCCGAAGGCCGCGAGTTGATGGCGTACCGCCGTCGTGTGCAAGCGGTTTTCCAGAATAGTTCCAGCGCCTTGAGCCCCCGCATGCGCATACGCGACATCATCGCCGAGCCGCTGGTGGTGCAGCAGCCGGAAACCACTCCGGGAGAAATTGATAGACGCGTCGACGACCTGCTCGGACGGGTGGGCCTTTCGCCGCAATTGCGCATGAGCTTCCCGCACGAGTTGAGCGGCGGTCAGAAACAACGCGTGGCGATTGCGCGCTCGCTGATTGTCAATCCGAGCATGCTGATTCTGGATGAGCCGGTTTCCGCGCTCGACGTCTCAATACGCAGCCAGGTACTGAATCTCCTGCTTGATCTGCAAGCCGAACGCGGTCTGACCTACCTTATGATCGCTCACGATCTGGCGATCCTGCGGCATGTTACGACTTACCTGGTTGTCATGTACCTCGGTCGCGTTGTCGAGCAAGGTCCCACCGAAGAGGTGCTCGGCAATCCGCAGCATCCTTATACGTGCGCTCTGGTTGCCGCTTCACCCCGTTTCGAGCGAATTGAAAAGCGCGCGATGGCGGTGGGCGATAACGACAACACCTCAACCATCGATCACGGCTGCCCATTTGCGCCGCGCTGCCCGCAAGCTGAAGCGCGTTGCCGAGAAGAAACGCCGCGGCTGATTACTGTCGGCGAGCACGCCACAGCGGCTCATCAGGCGGCCTGCCATGTCCTGAAGCCAGCGGTGGCGACCACTCATTAATTACAAACAGGCCATTGAGCCCGCAACGGCGGAGCCGCCCAATCCGCCACGGAACCCGTCACAATGAATAACGAACGTCCCCAAAATACTGTCATCGTCTTTGCAGCGTTGACCCTGGTATTGCTGCTTGCCACGTTGGATCAAACCATAGTTGCCACCGCGCTGCCGACCATTGTCGACAATCTCGGCGGTTTGGACCATCTTTCCTGGGTGGCGGCCGCCTACCTGCTGGCTACCATGGTGGTAGGCCCGATCTACGGTAAGTTGGGCGATCTTTATGGCCGCAAGGTCACTTTGCAGGCGGCCATCTGTGTGTTTCTGATCGGTTCGGCCTTATGCGGCGTCAGCCAAAGCATGCTCGAGCTGGTGTTGTTCCGTGCGCTACAGGGAGTAGGTGGAGGCGGCCTGGTGGTTACCATCATGGCGGTCATAGGCGATCTGGTGCCACCGCGCGACCGCGGCAAATATCAGGGCTTCTTCGGTGTGGTGATCGGCGTGTCGACCATCGCCGGCCCTTTGCTGGGCGGCTATTTTGTCGAACATCTCACCTGGCGCTGGATTTTTTACATCAACATCCCGGTGGGTCTGGTCGCCCTGTCGGTGATCGCCGTCGCCTTTAAGACCCCCGTGAAACGGAGTGCAATGTCCATCGATTATCTGGGGGCGGTTTTGCTCACGGCCACGCTCACCTGCGTCATGATGTTGACCGATCCGGGCGGCACCCAGCTTGCCACGACATCTACTCAAATCTTTGCGCTGATTGCACTGACTCTCGTTTTGCTGGTCGCTTTTCTCGTGGTCGAGACGCGCGCTCGCGAGCCTATCGTGCCTTTGCAGCTTTTTCGCAATCCTGTCTTCACGGTGTGCTGCGCAATGAGTCTGGTGGTGGGCGTGGCGATGTTCGGGGCGGTGACTTTTCTGCCGCTCTACATGCAGGTCGTCAAAGGCATGTCGCCTTCGCTGTCAGGATTGCAATTGGTGCCCATGACGGCGGGCATGATCGTCGCGTCGGCGGTAAGCGGCGTGATGATCAGTCGCTTTGGCGTCTACAAGATATTCCCCATTGTGGGCTTGCTGCTGGTGTCGGGCGCCTACTGGATGCTGTACACCAATCTGGCCGATGCCGACAACATGGCAATGACCTTGTACCTGCTTACGCTCGGATTCGGGCTGGGCTTGACTATGCAAGTGCTGGTGCTCGCAGCGCAGAATGCCGTACCTCAGGAGGAGTTGGGCGTAGCAACCTCGGGCATCGTGTTGTTTCGTTCGCTCGGCGGTTCTCTGGGCGTTTCCGCTTTTGGTACGATTTTCACAAACGGCTTGCAAAGCGCGCTAACCCAGCTAGTGCCGCATGGCGCCAGCTACGCTGTTGCCACCAACATTGGTCAGCTCGCGTCGCTGCCCGAGCCGGAGCATGGCCTTTATATCGCCGCATATGTCAGTGCGTTGAAGCCCTTGTTCTTGGTGGCGGGCATCTTTGCGGCGGTAGGTTTTATCCTCGCCTTGATCCTGCGTGAGAAGCCGCTACCCAAGACCTTGGCGGCGCGCGCCGATATTTGAGAACCCGTGATTCGGCTGGGCGGTACGTTGCGCCCCGTCAGGACGCCGCATGCGCCAGGGCAGGCGAGGTTTGACAAGCGGTTTTCAGCGCGGCGATAAACATGTTGCAAGCGGTGAGATGTTCATCCCGCTTACGATAGCTGACCGTGATGTCTATCGTGATGGCCACCTCAGCGACCGGCAGCGCCACAATCTCTCCGAATTGAACCTCGTTGTTCAGCGACCTTGCCGGCAGCGCGCTGAGGTACTTGTTATCCAGCAGCGTCGCCTTGATAAAACTCGGTGAGTTGGTGACCGCGTTGGGGATAGGCGGCTGTAAGCCGTGTGAGACGAAAGTTTTTTCGAAAAGCTGTAACCAGAATTGCGTCGGGGGTGGCAACACCCAGGCGTACTCGAGCAGAGAGGGTAGGGCCACCTTCTTTTTGCCCGCCAGCGGATGCTTGGCGCCGGCGAACACGCGCACATCATCGCGTTGCACGACTTCAGTGGCGAGATCGGGATAGACGCCGGGCACCCAGCCGCCAATCACAAAATCCAGATCGCCTTGCCGCAGGCCGAGCATGTGGTGGTCCATGATGCCTTCGACGATGTTGAAAGTGATGCCGGGGCGCTCGTCCTGCAACTTTAGGAAAGTGCGAGGCATCAGATAGGCCGCCACGCTAGGCGTGATGCCGACCTTGACCTCGCCCTTCATCGCACCGCTCAGCCTAGCGATTTCCCGCGAGGCGTTTCGCATTTCCGCTTCGACCGCTTTTGCATACAAGGCCAGTGTGTCGGCGTAGAGCGTGGGCACGACACCTGACGCAGTACGCTCGAAAAGTACGACATTCAGCTCTTCTTCAAGCAACTGTATGCTCTTGCTAAGAGCAGGTTTGGTGACATGCAGTTCTTCGGCCGCGCGCCCGAAACCGCGATGTTCAAAGACCGCCAGAAAATGTTGTAAACGACGTGAGTTCATAGCGGTCTGTATTGTAGCAACGACTGAGTCTGCATGCCTATTCCGCGCCGCGCTGGCGAAAATCACGCAGGCGAAAGCCAAGCAACCATAATGTGGCGAAATAGGCTGCCGCGCCGCCCACTACGACCGTGGTCAGATGCATCAATCGAGCGACGGCGGGGCGCCCTATCCACTGTGCGGTTTCGCCCATGCCGAACCAAAGCGTCACGCCGAGCACGGCGAGCGCCAGCAGCAGCTTGAGCACAAACAAGAACCATCCAGGCTGAGGCGTGTAAATGCCACGCTGCCGCAGGCCGCGATACAAAAGACTGGCGTTGAGACAGGAGGCCAAGCCAATAGAGAGCGCCAGGCCGGCATGCTTGAGTTGTAAGCCAAATACAAATGCGAGGTTCATTAGCTGCGTGGCGGCCAGCGTGAAGAGCGCAATCTTGACGGGCGTACGTATGTTTTGCTTGGCGTAGAAACCGGGTGCCAAAACCTTCACCAGGATCATGCCGATTAGTCCCAGACTGTAAGCGGTCAGCGCGTCGCGTGTTTTGAATACATCGTCCACGCCGAAGGCGCCGTAATTGAACAGAGTGGCTATCAGCGGTACGGCGAGCACGGCGAGCGCCAGCGCAGCCGGCAGCGTTAGGACAAAGGTCAGTCGCAAACCCCAGTCGAGCAAAGCCGAAAACTCGCGCGTGTTGTCGTTAGAGTGGTGCCTGGAGAGGCTAGGCAAGAGGATGGTCCCCAGCGCCACGCCGAGCATGCCCGCCGGAAACTCCATCAAGCGGTCGGCGTAGTACAGCCAGGACACGCTCCCATTCGGGAGAAAGGACGCGAAGATGGTATTGATCAGGAGCGAGATTTGCGACACCGAAACGCCCAGCAGCGCGGGCAGCATGAGTTTGAGGATGCGATTGACGTTGGGATCATGAAGAGAGAACGAGAAACGTGGCAGCATGCCGATTTTCGCCAGCGCGGGCAGTTGCAGGGCGAGCTGCAAGATGCCACCCAAGGGCACGGCCCAGGCCAGCGCCATGACCGGTTGATCGAAATGGGGCGCGGCGAATAGCGCCATCAAGATGAAAGAAACATTCAGCAGCACCGGCGTGAATGCCGGAATGGCGAACCGACTCCAAGTGTTGAGGATGCCACCTGCCAGCGACACCAGCGAGATAAAGAGGATGTACGGAAAGGTTATGCGGGTGAGCTGTACCGTTAGCTCGAATTTGTCTGCATCTGCCGCAAAGCCTGGCGCCGATATGTAAATGAGGATCGGGGTAATGACGATGCCCAGCAAAGTCACCGCCAACACCACCAGGAAGAGCAGGGTGGTGACGTGGTCCACCAGGCGGCGGGTTTCCTCGGCGCCGTGTCGATTGTGGCACTCCGCGAGTATTGGGACAAAGGCTTGCGAGAAGGCACCCTCAGCGAACATGCGGCGCAAAAGGTTGGGCAGACGGAACGCTACAAAGAAAGCATCGGTGGCCACCCCCGCGCCGAAGGCCCGGGCAATAACGAAGTCACGCACAAAGCCCAATATGCGCGATAACAAGGTCATGCTGCTGATGGTGGCGAGGGCGCGCAGGAGATTCATTTTGGGCGGGCTAGGCGAGCGCGAGATAGATAGAGGGCGAAAAGCCGCGCCATGTTAGCGGCTTTACTTAGCCCGTGCCAGCCGAAACGCCAGACACGGGTTGCATGCCGCGCAAAAATGCCCTATGATGCGCCCCTTTTCCAAGCCTTAGCACAGAGACACATGGCCAATACCATACAAGCCCGCAAACGTGCCCGTCAGGCCCTGCAGCGCCGCGCCCGCAACGTCAGCAAGCGTTCCGAGTTGCGCACCGCGATTAAGCGTGTGCGGAAAGCGATCGAAGCCGGCGACAAGGCGGAAGCACAAAAGATTTTCGGCGAGTCGATGAGCGTAATCGACAGCATTTCCGATAAGAAGATCATTCATAAGAACAAGGCGGCGCGTCACAAAAGCCGTCTGTCTGCCGCCATCAAGGCGATTTGATCGTCAAGTAGTTCTTAGCGTAGTTTTCTGAAATGGCGACCGGTTCCGGTCGCCATTTTTTTGCGCGCTACTCGTCTAACTTCGCATCTGGACGCCGGGTATAGATGACCTCCAGCGCATTATCCTCGGCGAAGTTGACCAGAAACTGATACGCCATGTGCTCGCGTTCGTAGAGCCCGCCCGCCACATAGACGCACTTCTCACCGGCATGTGAGCCCGGTCGTACATAGGGGGAATAGGTCATGCGGTTGTCGGCGCCAAATGCCGACATGATGCCGCACAGACGCTCGGCCCAGTCGCTGGGACGAAAGCGCTGGCCGTCTCGGGTGCGGCCGACGATGATGAAATTCTCTGGGTTTTTCTCTGACATGACACCGAACGACCGGCGCGCTGCGAATAGCAAATCGGCTGCGGCGTCCGCCGGAACGAAGTGGCGATTTTAGCAGAAGCGCCACGCCGACTAGCGCTAAAGAAAAGCTACGCGCGGCCGATGTAACAGTTGAATCAGGACGACTGAATAGCTCACAATAAATTCTCTTGTAAAATTAGCAGACTAGCTTGCATTCATAAGAATTCATACATATACTTCGCCAATGCCATTGACTGGTAAGGGTTTTATGCAACCGCCGCTGCTGACGAAATTTGGCTTTCGCATTCGCACTCGCGTAGGCTTGGTCGTGGATAATCTGTTGATACCCGGTCGCGACGCTGACGAAGCGGAGCGCAAGTTGCTTCAGATTTATCGTGGCTGCGAAATCCTCGAACGGACCTGTCATCGGCCGACCTCCAAGGCGGCGCCGGTGACAACCTACGAGGATGTCATGACCCTTATCACGCGCTAACTTCTAGCGTTACTTTACGCGCTGACTGATCCAGTCAGAGAAACCCCTGATCCAATAGTTCTGCGACCAGCGCGGCATAGTCTTGTGCGCCGCGCGAGGTGGCGTTGTGGCTGAAGATATCGCGGTTGCAAGAGGGCGCTTCAGCTACCGCGACGTTTTCCGAGATCACCGTTGCACACACTTCCGCGCCGAACTGTGTGACTAGCCGATTCTGAATTTCAAAGCTCATGTTGCGGCGGCGATCAAAGCGGGTCAAGACATAGCGACGTTCAATACGGCGCTTGAGTACGGGCTCCAGCGCGTGCAGTGTGCGTTCCACCTGCAAGGCGCCGCGCAGGGCCAGAAAATCCGATGAGATGGGCACCAGCAACCGATCCGCAGCAAACAGCGCGTTGAGGGAGAGCACGCCCAGGAAAGGACAGCAATCGATCACCACGGCGCGTCCATCGCTGTTTGCGCCTAGGCTGTTTAAGCCTGTGTTCAGACGGTTGAGAATCGTCGGACCTTTGCCGAAGATGGAATCGACCTTGATCAGCTCGGCGTGAGCCGGAATCAGCTGACCGATGGGCGCCCAGTCGATCTCCAGATCTCGCAGTGGACGGTCGTCTTTGTAAAATGCGAAAACGCTGTCGGCCACATCGCCCAGGGCGTTGCCGTGGATGGCGGACAGATGCGCTTGGGGATCAAGGTCGATGAGCAAAGCCTGACGCTCGCGGCGCGCCAGCGCGGCGGCAAGATTCAGGGCGGTCGTCGTCTTACCGACGCCCCCCTTCTGATTGAAGATGGCAATGCGGGCCATATGGCCTACAGTATATATACAAGCCCTAAGTTTTCACTTAAGATACGTTCACAAGAAAGAAGGCGGCGCAAGCCGCCTTTGTATTTGTAACTTGGTAAATCGCAACGCTTGCATCTCCGCCTGCCATGTCTCATTTAATGAACACCTATACGCGCTTGCCCTTGGCGTTTACCCATGGGCAAGGCGCCTCGTTATACGACGAGGCGGGGCGCCGCTATCTGGATGCCCTTGCCGGTATCGCCGTCAACACGCTGGGCCATGCGCATCCTCGGTTGGTCCAAGCGATTGCCGAACAAGCTGGCCGCCTGCTGCACGCCTCCAACATTTATCGCATACGCGAGCAGGAAGCGCTTTCGGATCGTCTCGCCGACATATCCGGCATGGACGAAGTGTTCTTTTGTAATTCGGGCTGCGAGGCCAACGAGGCGGCCATCAAGCTGGCGCGCATGTATGGCCATCAGAAAGGCATTGATCTGCCGGCCATCGTGGTTATGGAAAAGGCTTTTCATGGTCGGACCTTGGCTACTCTGTCGGCCACCGGCAATCGCAAGGTCCAGGCCGGTTTCGAGCCCCTGGTGGGCGGCTTTGTGCGCGTACCCTTCGACGACCTGGCCGCTGTGCAGCATATTGCGGAGAACAACCAGAATGTCGTGGCGTTGTTGATCGAGCCCATCCAGGGCGAAGGCGGCATCAACATCGCGCATGCCGAGTATATGCAAGGCCTGCGGCGCATTTGCGATGAGCGTGGCTGGCTTTTCATGCTGGACGAAGTGCAATGCGGTATTGGTCGTACGGGTTACTGGTTCGCTTGCCAGCACGTTGACGTCAAACCGGACGTGATGACGTTGGCAAAAGGCCTGGGTTCCGGCGTGCCTATCGGCGCCTGCCTGACCGCCGGCAAGGCTGCCGGCGTATTTAAACCAGGCAATCACGGCTCCACTTTCGGCGGCAACCCGCTCGCCTGCACCGCAGCCCTCACGACACTGGACGTCATTGAGCAGGACGGCCTCAAGGCTCGTGCCGCGGCGCTGGGCAACACTTTGCGCGCCGACTTTGCCGCCGCATTGCAAGGACTGAGCGGGGTGGTCGCCATACGTGGCGACGGGCTGATGATAGGGATAGAGCTGGATCGTCCCTGTGGCGAGCTGGTCAAGCGCGCGCTGGATAAAGGTCTGCTGATGAATGTCACAGCCGACACAGTGATACGCTTGCTGCCACCCTTGGTTTTCACAGACGCCGACGCCAGCGAACTGGTGTCCATACTGTCGCCACTGATCCGCGAGTTTCTGTCTTAGGACGGTTCGCCATGGCTGCACCGAAGCACTTCTTGCAGTTGAAGGACTTATCCCGCGACGAGCTGGAATATGTCTTTGCCCGCACGCGTTGGATTAAGGACAAGTTCAAGAGCTACGAGGCCTATCACCCCCTGTTTGATCGTACGCTGGTCATGATCTTCGAGAAGCAGAGCACGCGCACGCGGCTGTCCTTCGAGGCGGGCATGCACCAGCTTGGTGGTGCGGCGATTTTTCTCAGTACGCGCGATTCGCAACTGGGGCGTGGCGAACCGGTGGAAGACGCGGCGCAGGTCATGTCGCGTATGTGTGATCTCGTCATGATTCGGACCTTCGAGCAGGACATCATCGAGCGCTTCGCCGCGAATTCGCGCGTGCCTGTCATCAACGGCCTGACCAATGAATACCATCCCTGCCAGATACTCGCGGATATCTACACATTCATCGAGCATCGCGGTCCCATTCAGGGCAAGACCGTGGCCTGGATCGGCGATTCCAACAACGTCTGCAACACTTGGCTGCAAGCGGGCGAAGTGTTCGACTTCAATGTGCATGTATCGACGCCGCCCGGCTACGAGGTCGAACCTGAGCGCGCCGGGCTATATGGTACCGATCATTACGAAGAATTTGCCGATCCCATGGAAGCCGCGCGTGGCGCCGATTTGGTGACCACTGACGTGTGGACCTCCATGGGTTTCGAAGCCGAGAATGAAGAGCGCAAGCGCGACTTCGAAGACTGGCAGGTCGATGTCGACATGATGCGCGCAGCCGGCCCGCAAGCCTTGTTCATGCACTGCCTGCCGGCGCATCGCGGCGAGGAAGTTGCCGCAGACGTAATCGACGGACCGCAAAGCGTCGTGTGGGATGAAGCCGAGAACAGACTACACACACAGAAAGCCTTGATGGAGTATCTGCTCCTCGGCCGAGTGAATTCCTAACCTATCTTAGCGGGCCAACTATGAGCCAAATCAAAAAAGTGGTACTCGCCTTTTCCGGCGGACTGGATACCTCGGTCATCCTTAAATGGCTACAGGATACCTACCAATGCGAGGTGGTGACCTTCACCGCCGATCTCGGCCAAGGTGAAGAGTTAGAGCCGGCGCGCAAGAAAGCGCTGATGTTCGGCATCAAGCCGGAGAATATTTTTATCGACGATCTGCGCGAAGAATTCGTACGCGATTTTGTCTTCCCCATGTTCCGCGCCAATGCGGTGTATGAAGGCGAATATCTACTCGGCACGTCCATCGCGCGGCCGCTCATCGCCAAACGGCAGATCGAAATCGCGCGCCAGACCGGCGCCGAAGCGGTGTCGCACGGCGCCACTGGCAAAGGCAACGACCAGGTGCGCTTTGAATTGGGCTACTACGCGCTGGAGCCAAATATCAAAGTCATTGCACCTTGGCGCGAATGGGATCTGCTCTCACGCGAAAAGTTGCTCGCCTATGCCGAGAAACACGGTATCCCGATAGAGATGAAGCACAAGGCCGGTGGCAGCCCTTACTCCATGGACGCCAACCTGCTGCACATTTCCTTCGAAGGTCGCCATCTGGAAGATCCGGCGGTGGAGGCGGAAGACAGCATGTGGCGCTGGACGGTGTCGCCCGAGCAGGCGCCGGATCAGGCCGAATATCTGGATATCGAGTTCGAGAAGGGCGACATTGTGGCGCTCAACGGCAAGCGTCTGTCACCGGCCGCCGTGCTCACCGAACTTAATCGTCTTGGCGGCAAGAACGGCATTGGCCGACTGGATTTGGTTGAGAACCGCTATGTCGGCATGAAGTCGCGCGGCTGCTATGAGACGCCTGGCGGCACCATCATGCTGCGCGCCCATCGCGCCATTGAGTCAGTCTGTCTGGATCGCGAAGTCGCGCACCTGAAAGACGATCTCATGCCGCGCTATGCCAATCTCATCTACAGCGGCTACTGGTGGTCGCCCGAACGGCGCGCGCTGCAAGCGCTGATCGACACCACGCAGCAATGCTGCAACGGCTGGGTGCGTGTCAAACTTTATAAGGGTAATGTCATTGTGGTGGGGCGCGATTCCAAGACCGATTCGCTTTTCGATTCCAACATTGCCACTTTCGAGGACGATGCCGGCGCCTACGATCAAAAGGATGCGGGCGGCTTCATCAAACTTAACGCCTTACGCATGCGCATTGCCGCCAATTTACGCCATAGGAAAAAGTAGTCATGAGCCAGTTCGACAATGTCAGTGTCGTCAAGAAAGCCAATGTGTATTTCGACGGCAAGTGCGTCAGCCACAGCGTCCTCTTTGCCGACGGCACGAAGAAAACCATAGGCGTGATTTTTCCGTCGCAACTTACTTTCAACACCGGTGCGCCTGAGATTATGGAAATCAACGGCGGCAAGTGCCGCATTCGGCTAAAAGGCGGTAGTGAATGGAAGAACTACGGCGCGGGCGAGAAATTCTCGGTGCCGGGCAACAGCAGTTTCGACATCGAAACCGTCGAGCTGCTGGATTACGTTTGTCACTTCGAGTAAAAAACTTCGTAGCGATTTTCGGGAGGAACAGCATGCCGTCTTTCGACATTGTTTCCGAAGTCAATCAAGTTGAGTTGCGCAATGCCGTCGACCAGGCAAACAAGGAAGTGGCCAACCGCTTCGATTTCAAAGGCTCGGATGCCCGTGTCGAGCATGGCGATAAGCTGCTGACGCTGTTCGCCGATGACGAGTTCAAGCTGGATCAGGTGTACGACGTCCTTACCGCCAAGCTGGCCAAGCGTAGCGTTGATGTGCGCAGCCTGTCACGCGGTGATATCGCGAAGGTCAGCGGTAACAAGGTCAAGCAGGAAATAAAGATCAAGGTCGGTGTCGATAGCGAGCTGGCTAAGAAGATCGTCAAGCTGTTGAAAGACAACAAGCTGAAAGTTCAGGCCAGCATCCAGGGCGACGAAGTGCGCGTCAGCGGCGCCAAGCGCGATATCTTGCAGGACGCCATCTCCCTGGTGAAAAAATCCATTACCGACGTGCCGCTACAGTTCGGAAATTTCCGCGAGTAGAGCCGGCTTACCGGGCCAGACCGGCGATCCAGCGCGTGTAGAGGCCATCTGCGACGGCATGCAGTCGCGTCAGGTTCGCCGATGTCTCGCGCGCGATTTGCGCTACTGACTGCACAGCCGGACTGGCGCTAGCGGCGATTTCTGCGGCGCCGGCGACACACCACTCCGCTATCATCGTTTCGGTCATTTCAACATGGCATTGCAAGCAGAGATGCTTGCCCATGACAAAGCCTTGGTTGGGGCAGTGCACGCTTGCCAGTACGCGCTGCGCCCCGGCAGGGATGCTGAATGTTTCGCCGTGCCAGTGAAACGATGTGAAGTTATGCGGCGCGCCGAACCAGTTGCACGCCGCGTCGTTGTCTAGCACTTGCACTTCGCCCCAGCCGATTTCCTTAACGGCATTTCCGGTGACCACACCACCCAAGGCTTTCGCCATGAGCTGGCCACCCAGGCAATGACCCAGCACCGGAATATCAGCGGTGATTGCGGCGCGGATCAGCGCCAGTTCCTGCGCGATCCACGGCAAGGGGTCGTTGACGCTCATCGGCCCACCCATAAAGACCAAGCCGGCGTAGCCGTTAATGCTATTTGGCAAGGCGTCTTTTCGATCGATGGCGATGAGTTCGCTGTTGATCGAGTGGCGTTCGAGGAATGTGGCAAAATAGCCCGGGCCCTCAGTGGGTAGGTGACGAAATATGGCGACGGGTTTCATGATGCGATGTGTCCAAAGGTGGTGGTATGGCGTGCTCAGGGCACATTTTAGCGTGGCGTTTGCCGCCTGTCTGATTGCCGCGGCGCCCGCAGCCGCCACCGAAGTCGGCTTGGTGGGGCTGTTTCCGGGCAAGGCCGTGCTGGTCATCAACGGTTCGGCGCCGCGCACGCTGTCTGTCGGTGGCAAGCTTAACGAGGTAAAACTGATCGGTGTTGAGCGGGACGCGGCGACGCTGGAATTCGATGGCAAGCGCCAACGTTTGCTGATCGGTCAGCACGTCGTGTCCAGCGCGGCCGCCACCCAGGCTGGACAGACCGTCAATCTCACTGCCGATCCCGGCGGGCACTTTACAACCATAGGCACGGTCAACGGTGCGACGGTGCGTTTCCTGGTTGATACCGGCGCGTCTTTCGTTTCCTTAGGGGCATCCGATGCACGTCGCGCCAATATCGATCTGAACAAGGCTGAGCCCGGCATGTCCATGACGGCTAATGGGCCGGTGCAGGTTTGGCGCGTGAAGCTCAGTTCCGTCAAGGTGGGCGACGTAACCATGACCGATGTGGACGCCGCCGTGCATAACATCGATTTGCCGGTGGCTCTGTTGGGCATGAGTTTCTTGGGGCGGATGGAAATGAAGCGCGACGGCGAGACCATGAGTTTGCGCAAACGCTATTGATCTTGTGAGTGAGTTGACTGTTCCCGTTGTTCCCTCCGCCGCTTGGTTGCGCCGGCGTTTCGCCGTGCCAGTCGCGCGAGCCACCGCCGCGCCGTCTGTAGAGGAGGGCGCACCCGAAAAGCTGATACCGGCTGCGGTGCTGATTCCCATAGTGTTGCGTGACGACGGATTGACCGTGCTATTCACCCAGCGCACCGATCATTTGCACGACCACGCCGGGCAGGTGTCCTTTCCCGGCGGGCGCTACGAAGCTGATGATGGTTCGCCAGTGATGACGGCCTTGCGTGAAACGGAAGAGGAAATCGGCCTGCCGCGCTCGTGTGTGGAGGTTCTCGGCCTGTTGCCGGAGTACTGCACCGGCACTGGTTTCTGTGTCACCCCCGTGGTGGGGCTCGTGACACCGCCTTTCGCCTTGCGCCTGGACGAGTTTGAGGTCGCGTCGGTGTTTGAAACGCCCCTCGAATTCCTACTCGATCCAGGTAACCATCAGCGTCACAGCTCGGAAATACGCGGCAAGCTGCGCCACTACTACGCCATGCCTTACGAGGGCTATTACATCTGGGGCGCCACGGCCGGCATGGTGGTGAGTTTTCATCGCCACCTTTTCGGTCCGCATGACTGACTCGGCCCGCGTTCAGACGGCGCCAGGGGCGATGTGGTATCTTCAAACCCTCAGAAACCCAGAATAAGCATCGGTTTTTCGCTGCCTCGCTTCACATGACCATCCTCTCACTGATTATTGCGCTGCTGTTGGAGCAGTTGCATCCGCTTGCGGAGCGCAAGATCGTCGGTGGCCCGCTGCTGCACTATGCGGCATTCTTCGAGCGGCATTTCAACGACGGACAGGAGCGCCACGGCGCCGTTGCCTGGTTGCTGGCGGTGTTGTTGCCTGTGGTTCTTTGCGCCGCGTTGTATTTCCTCCTGCTCTACGTCAATGTGTTGCTGGCGTTGCTGCTCAATGTGGGCGTGCTCTACCTCACCATGGGTTTTCGTCAGTTCAGTCATTACTACACCGACATTCACTTGGCGCTGCGCATGGGTGAGATTGATCGCGCCCGCGCGCGCCTGGGCGAATGGCGCGGCCGTTCGGCCGATGGCTTGAGCGCTAGTGAGATCGCGCGCCTGGCTATCGAAGAAGCCATTATCGCGTCGCATCGTCACGTCTTCGCCGTGATGTTCTGCTTCGTCTTGCCTATAGGGCCGGCTGGCGCCTTGCTCTATCGCCTCGCCGATTTCTTCGCTCGTCGCTGGGGTGCGGCGCGCGCAGCCGAGTTCGGCGCCTTCGGCCGCTTTGCCGCCCAGGCCTTCTACATTATCGACTGGTTGCCGCTGCGCATTACCGCCAGCGCTTTCGCCATCGTCGGCGATTTCGAAGACGCCATATATTGCTGGCGTACCCAGGCGGCGCGCTGGCCAGTTGAGGCGGGCGGCGCCGGGGCGGGTATACTCTTGGCCAGCGGCGCCGGTGCGCTCGGCGTGAAGCTGGGCATGCCGGTGATGGAATCGGGCGAGATTGCTGATCGGCCCGAACTTGGATTGGGCGAGGAAGCCGACGCCGATTTTATGCAGAGCGGAATCGGTTTGGTGTGGCGCACCTTATTACTCTGCCTCTTATTGCTGACCTTGTTGGGCGTCGCCAACTGGGTTGGTAGCTGATTTTGAATGTGTGGAAGGAATGAATCATGAGTACAAATAGAGAAGTGGTGGTCGTGAGTGGCGTGCGCGCACCGATAGGCAGTTTCAACGGCTCGCTGAAAGACATCGCCCCCAGCGACTTGGCGGCGCGTGTCATCAAGGAAGCAATTGCTCGCGCCAAAGTTGATCCCGCCCAAGTTGGCCAGTTGGTGTTGGGCAACGTCATCCACGGCGAAGCCCGCGATATGTATATCTCCCGCGTGGCCGCCATCAATGCCGGCCTGGCGCACGGATCGGGCGCATTGACCGTAAACCGACTATGCGGCTCGGGCTTCCAGGCTATCGTTTCCGCCGCGCAGATGATCATGCTGGGCGATACCGATGTCGCCGTCGGCGCCGGTGCAGAGTCCATGAGCCGCGGTGGCTACCTGATGCCGGCCGCTCGTTGGGGCGCGCGCATGGGCGACGCCAAGCTGATCGACATGATGGTGGGAGCATTGACCGATCCCTTCGAGACTGTGCACATGGGCATCACTGCCGAGAATATCGCGGCGAAGTGGGGCTTCACCCGCGAGCAACAGGATCAGTTCTCGCTCGACAGCCAGAAGAAGGCGGTTGCCGCCATCGCTGCCGGCCATTTCAAATCGCAGATACTGCCGATTGAATTGCAAAGCCGCAAAGGCACGGTGATTTTCGATACTGACGAATTTCCCAAGGCCGATGCCAGCATGGAAGGGTTCGCCAAACTCAAGCCGGCTTTCAAGAAAGACGGCTCGGTCACGGCGGGCAACGCTTCTGGCATCAACGACGGCGCCGCTGCGGTGCTGCTGATGGAGGCCAAGGCGGCCGAAAAAGCCGGAATGAAGCCATTGGCGCGACTGGTTTCCTACGGCATCGCCGGCGTGGATCCCGCTTATATGGGCGAAGGCCCCATCCCTGCGGTGAAAATTGCGCTGGCGCGCGCCGGCCTCAAGGTCAGTGATCTCGATGTCATCGAATCCAACGAAGCCTTCGCCGTGCAATCCTTGTGCGTCAGCAAGGGCCTAGAATTCGATCCGGCCAAAGTCAATCCCAACGGCGGCGCGGTGGCGTTGGGCCACCCCATTGGCGCGACGGGCGCGATTCTCACGGTGAAGTGTCTCTACGAACTGCAACGCACCGGCAAGCGTTACGGCTTGGTCACCATGTGTATCGGTGGCGGTCAGGGCATAGCCGGGATTTTCGAGCGGCTGTAAAATTAAATTCGTTACCAACTAATAGCCCGCCGATAGGCGGGCTATTGTTATGCTCGGCTACTAGCGCCGATATGCAAAAAGAAATCGTGTTTGATTGTACTTAACCTTACTGACCTGCCCGGAGAAACTGATGGCAACACCCGCCGCTCCCTTCCCTGCTTCCAATTCGAGCGCGCCCGCTGCGGGGCGCCTCCCTGTCAGCCGCAAGCTCGGTTACGGCGTCGGTGATTTTGGCTTCGGCTTGCTGTTCCTAGCCGCCAGCCAGTTCCTGCTTTATTACTACACGGACGTGCTGGGCCTCTCGCCAGCGGTAGCCGGCTGGGTATTTGGCGCAGCGGTGGTGTGGGACGCCATGATCGATCCCATCATGGGCGCCATTGCCAACCGCACCAACACCCGCTGGGGTCGCTACCGGCCCTATCTGCTGTGGGGCGCGATTCCGCTGGGCTTGGCCTGGGCGCTGATCTTCCTGCCGATGGGGATGAGCGGCACGACACTCATCATTTACGCGCTCGGCGTCCACCTGATATTCCGTAGCCTCTACACCGTCGCGTACATGCCCTATCTGGCGCTCTCGGCGGCGATGACCGAAGACAGCGCCGAGCGCAGTACGCTGGCCGCTTACCGCCTGGTGCTGCAAGCGGCGGCGGGCATGGTGGTGGCGTTCGCGACGCTGCCGCTGGTGAAGGCGCTAGGCGGCGGGCAGATCGGCTTCTTGTACGTGGGGCTCATCTACGGCGCGGGGGCGGCTGCATGTATCGTCCTGACCTTCTTCGCGGCGCGCGAAGTCGTGAGTGGCGATGCCCTCAAGGTGCGGCCTTCGCTTAAGGAAATGATTGCGATGCTCCGTAGCAACAGCGCCTTCTGGCTGGCCTGCGGCGCCTTCCTGCTGTTCTCGGTGGCGACGGTGTTCTTCAATAAATGCCTGCCCTATTTCATGAAATACGGCTTGGGCAAAGAACAATTGATGGGGCCGGCGTTAGGCATTTATGCGATGTGCATCACCTTCACGATTCCGATTTGGGCGCAGGTGACAAAGCGCACCTCCAAGCGCACGGTTTACCTCATTGGCACGGCGCTGGCGCTCACCGCTTATTTGTCGCTGTGGTTCGGCCCGCTCGATCACCGCTTCTGGTTGCCCTTTGTCGGCCTGCTCGGCATCGGCAGCGGGGCGATCTTCCTGTCCACCTGGGCGATGATGCCGGACACCGTCGAGTTCGGCGAGTGGCGGACGGGCGTGCGCGCAGAAGGCGCGGTATTCGGCTTCGTCTCCTTCGTACAAAAGGCTTCGCTAGGCGTGGCCGCCGGCCTGCTCGGCGAGGTGCTGAGCCTGATCGGCTACACCGCCAACATTGAGCAGACGCCCGAGACGCTGGCCAGCCTCAAGATCGTGATGCTCGCGGTGCCGGCGTTGTTTGCTGTCCTCGCGACGTTGACCATCCTCTTCTATCCGCTCGACGCGAAACGCCACGGACGGTTAGTTCGTGCGCTGCAATGGCGGCGGCGGAGGGTGTTAGCAAAGTAGGATGGGTGGAGCGAAGCGCAACCCATCGTCCGAGCTTGTGATGGGTTACGGCGCAATGCGCCTCCACCCATCCTACGAAACTATCGCTGTCCTGCAACGGAACGAATGGAACCTTACGCCAGAACGCCCGGCGTCTTACCACCGAGTGATACGTCGTTGATCGTTGAGTTTTGAAATCCATTAAGTTAACTTAGGTCGGGCAGAGCACGCCCTATCATTTTAATCTCTCAAGCGTCGTGGTACGGTCGTGCAAAGCCATATTCGCATTCCAGTTGGCATCAAATCAACCGCAATTCCAACTCAATAGCATGTGATACCTTGAAAGCCGCGTCCAGCTTGCCTCTCCGAGCCGTCTGTCTCGGTATTGAGGCGCGCACGCACGAGAGGCCGACTACTTCCCTATCGACGCACAGATCGCATGAAACAGCGTCAGCCGTTTCGTGCTGATCTTTCCCGCCGCGACTGCTGCGCGTAAGGCGCAGTCGGGTTCGCGATCGTGTTTGCAGTCGCGGAAGCGGCATTTGTCGAGATAGGGTTGGAATTCGGCGAAGCCTTGTTCGATCTCGGCGCGAGTGAGATGGGATAGACCGAATTCCTGCATGCCGGGGCTGTCGATGAGGGCGCTGGTGGCGTCGAGTCGATAGAGGCGCGTGTGGGTGGTGGTGTGCTTGCCGCTATCCAGCGCGGCGGAGATTTCGCGCGTGGCGGCCCGCGCTTCCGGTAGCAGGGCATTGATGAGGGTCGATTTACCCATGCCGCTTTGCCCGACCAGCACGCTGGTTTGTCCGTTGAGCAGCGGGCGCATCGCCTCTGCCTCTTTGAGTGCCGAAAGTTCTACCACCGTGTAGCCAAGGTCGCGCATCGGCGCGAGTTGCGCATGTGCGGCGGCAAGCTGTTCGGTCAAATCGACTTTGTTCAAGGCGATGACGACGCGCAGATGTTGCTGCTCGGCGGCGATGATACAGCGCATGATGAGTTCGTCACTGAAGCCGGGCTCGACGGCGACGACGATGATGGCTTGCGTGACATTGGCGGCGAAGAGTTTTTCGCGGAAGGCGTCGCTGCGATAGAGCAGGGTATCGCGCGGCGCGATGACGCTGATGACGCCTTGGGTGGGCGAGTTGAGTTCCACCGTCACACGATCGCCGCAGGCAATGGCGCTTTTTTTGCCGCGCGGATAGCAGAGCGCGGTGCTTCGGTCCGCCAGTTCGACTTCGTATTGCCGCCCGAATGCGGCGACAACCACGCCTTTACTGACGTAGGCCTTGTTCAATGGCCCGCCAGCGCGTCGACCTTGGCCGCGCAAATGAAATCGTTGAGCGACAGCCCGCCCACATCATGGGTGGCGTAATGCACGCTGGCGCTATTGTAGCCGAAGGTGATGTCGGGGTGATGGTCTTCACGCACCGCGATGTCAGCCACGGCGTTCACGAACGTCAAAGTGGCAGCGTAATCGGTGAAGCGAAACTGCTTGGTGATGCCGCGGTTGCGCGCTTGCCAACCCGGCAACAAAGCCAGTAGCGTGGCGATCTGACTGTCGGTCAGCGCATGTTGTTGCCCGGAGAGCCGCTTGCAGCCTTGCTCTGCGAGCTGTCTGGTAGTGCGAAAGTGGGCGATATTTTCGCTCATGCCAGCCTCCATCAAGCGTTTGCCAGGCCGCGCAATTGCGCGATGCGCGCCGCCGCCGGCGGGTGGGAATCGTAGAAGGTTGAGTAGAGCGGATCTGGTGTCAACGTCGCGGCGTTGTCGCGATAAAGCTTCACCAAGGCGGTGACAAGATCGTTGGCCTGCGTCTGCTGCGCGGCATAGGCGTCGGCTTCGTACTCATGGCGGCGCGAGAAAGCGCTCATGAGCGGCGCAAACGGAAAAGTGAACAGCGGCACAACCATCACGAAGAGGATTAACGCCACCGCCGTGCTTTGTCCGCTGACGCCCAAGCCCTGATAGAACCACGGTTCCGCAATCAGCATGCCCAGCAACCAGAGAAAGCCCAGGCTCGCCAGGGCGATGACGAATATGCGTTTCCACACATGTTTGTGCTTGTAATGGCCGAGTTCATGCGCCAGCACGGCTTCGATTTCCTGCGGCGCGAGTTTTTCCAGCAAGGTGTCGAAGAACACAATGCGTTTGGCCGCGCCGAAGCCGGTGAAATAGGCGTTGCCGTGGCCGCTGCGCTTGGAGCCGTCCATCACGAAAAGGCCGCTGGCGCGAAAGCCGCAGCGCTTGAGCAGCGCTTCGATGCGTGCTCTCAGTGTGTCATCGGATAGCAGGGTGAACTTGTTGAACAGCGGCGCGATCCAGGTCGGGTAAATCAGCATCGCCAGCAGGTTGAAGCTCATCCACAAAGCCCAAACCCACAGCCACCAGTAAGCGCCCATCTGCGCCATCAGCCACAGCACGGCAAACAGCAGTGGCAGGCCGATGGCCGCCCCCAACAGCGTGCTTTTGACGAGATCAATAAGCCACAGCCGCACGGTCATTTTGTTGAAGCCGAAGCGCTCTTCGAGCACGAAGGTGCGATACAGCGAGAAGGGCAGATCGACCACGAAGCTCAATACGCTCAGGCTGGCAATGATGGCGATGCCATGCGCGTAGCCGCCGGGGTTGAATACGTCGGCCCAGACTTCGTACAACGCTTGCAGTACGCCGCCCAGCGTCAAGACCAGCAGAAAGGCAGCGCCGACGAAAAGATCAACGAACGAGACACGTAGTTTGGCGATGCTGTAGTCCGCGGCCCGCTGGTGCTCCACGGCGGTAATGTTCTCGCTGAAGGCGGCGGGTACGGCGTCGCGATGCGCAGCAATGTGGCGCATGTGGCGGTTCGCCAGCCACAGCCTCAGCAGCGTGGTGGTGAGGAGCGCCGTTAGAAAAATGGCGGTAAAGGTGGAAGCACTGCCGGTCATATTCAAGGGTTTGCCTGGGCTACGTGGGAGCGAATCTATGACAGAATCGCCCATTTGAAAGTTTGCGAGCGATTATGGCACAGGACACAAACAACCTCATCTGGCTGGACATGGAAATGACCGGCCTAGACCCGGACAAGGAGCGCATCATCGAAGTCGCCATGGTGGTGACCGACAGTGCTCTCAACACCCTGGCGGAATCGCCCACCTACGCCGTGCATCAGTCCGACGCCGTGCTCGACGCCATGGATGACTGGAACAAAAAAGCCCACGGCCGTTCCGGCCTCATCGAACGCGTGCGCGCTTCCACACTCAGCGAGACCGACGTCGAAGCTCACCTGCTGGATTTCATGCGCGCCTGGGTGCCGGAGCGCACCTCACCCATGTGCGGCAACTCCATCTGCCAAGACCGCCGCTTCATGGCCCGCGGCATGCCCAAGCTCGAAGCCTATTTCCACTACCGCAATCTCGATGTCAGCACGCTCAAGGAACTGGTGCGCCGCTGGAAGCCGGACGTCGCCAAGGGTGTGGTTAAGAAGGGCAAGCATGAAGCGCTGGCGGACATCCATGAGTCCATCGAAGAACTGCGGTATTACCGGGATAACTTCATCAGGTTGTAAACGTTTGGAGGTGAGTTTGGTCTTAAAAAGCCAGTTCTTGTTTGCGCGATTACCACGAAAACCTCTGGCCTCGATGTCCAAACCTGACAACAGTTCGTCCGTACGGATGATGGGCGTGGTTTGTAACGAAGTCTGCGATCTGCAATCGGCCGTTACAAGGCATCGGGAATTTTTACAGTTTTTTTCTAAATCGCATTTGAATACAGCTATTGCTTGAGTTTATGGCAGCTAACTTATTGTAATTTAATATTATTAATTTTATGGCATGCCTTGTGCTTTTAACTTCAGGTAGTTGGACTGGTATCTACGCCATTAAACGTTATTCATAGGGAGAATGTCATGGGAAGTCTAAAAACAAACAAGAAAATCAATAGCTTGATGGTTGTCGCCTTAGCAGCTGGTATGTTTGCATCCGCAAGTGCGTCTGCTGCAGCGATCTCGCTGGTCAACGGCGATTTCGAGACGGGGACCTTGGGTGGATGGACCAGTTTAGGGAATGTCTTCGCGACCCCGTCCACGAGCGTAACGACGTCGGTTGGCAGCGTTACCTGGACTATCGGGGCTGCGGGCACCAGCATGGCTCAACTCAATAGCAAAGGTTCTTCTATAGCTGCCATTGAAACGGCTTTAGGTCTCGTTAGCGGTTCGCTCAATGCACTCAATACTAACGCGAGTGGCGGTTCCTTGACGAATGGCGCAGCGATCTACCAGAGCTTCACCGGCAACATCGGTGACTCCGTCGGGATGGCTTGGGATTATGTGGCGCGCGACTACATTCCGTTCAACGATCCGTCGTACGCGATCATCATCAATCCGGACGGTTCGACTGTGATCGACGTGCTGGCCACTATCCATGGTCTGGGTATCGCGGTGGGTACTTCCGGGCACTCTGGCTGGCAAACCTTTGGCCATACATTGACACAGACGGGCAATCACATGATTGCGTTTGTCACGACGAACGATAAAGATACGGTTCTGGATTCGGCGTTCTTCCTGGACAATGTGGCAGGAACGTGCAATCCGACTTGTCCGCCGCCGGTTGTCACTGCAGTTCCAGAACCCGCCTCCCTGGCTCTGCTGGGTCTTGGTCTTGCCGGTCTGGGCGCAATGCGCCGTCGCAAGCTGCCAGCTTGAGATTAGCGTTGTCACAAAAAAAGCCGGCACTCTGTGTCGGTTTTTTTTACGTCTTGCAAAGGCAGAGTCGATCCCGGGTTTTTGGACAGCCCCGATGCTGCACGACGCCCATCGTCAAACGCAGGCCCGTCTCAGAACGGTGCTGATGCCGAAAAATGGGCCAGGCACGTAATAAATTTCGGCGGCGGATTCACTACAAAGCGGCCTCCGATCCGGGGTAAATGCTGACGCATTGAACATCGAGAAAGGGGCCCAAGAAATGGGTTGTGCTGGTCAAGTAAAGGAATGGAGTCTGATGTGAGTCAAATCACTCCTAACACTCTCCAGTTCATCTTGTTATTTCCGCCCGGCACGAATAGCCGCTAGCAGACCGGCGGTGGACGCATCGAAATTTCCCGTGCCCGCAAGCATCTTGGGCAGTATCTCGCGCGCCATTTGCTTGCCGTATTCCACGCCCCATTGGTCGAAGCTATTCACGTTCCAGATGCAGCCCTGCACGGCGACCTTGTGCTCGTAGAGCGCGAGGAGTTGGCCCATGGCGTGCGGTGTGAGCTGCGGTAGTAGCAACATCGTGCTGGGTTGGTTGCCGGGGCAGGCGAGGTGCGGGGCGAGGCGTGCGGCTTCTGCAGCGCTGCGGCCGGCTGCCAGCAACGCTTTTTCCGCGTCGTCGGCGGTTTTGCCCTTCATCAGTGCGGCGCTTTGCGCCAGGGCGTTGGCGACCAGCGCTTCCTGTGCGGGCTCGGCGTCGCCGACGGGCACGACGAAATCGATGGGTGTGACGTGCGTGCCCTGGTAGAACAACTGGTGGAAGGCGTGCTGTCCGACGGTGCCCGCCGATCCCCACAGGATGGGTGCGGTCATGACGCCGACGGCATCGCCTTCGCGCGTGACGTGCTTGCCGTTGCTCTCCATATCGAGTTGTTGCAGGTAGGACGGCAGCAGTCCCAGTTGATACGAGTAGGGCAGCACCGCCAGCGACGTAGCGCCGAGAAAATCGATATTCCAGATGCCGATGAGCGCCATGAGCACCGGCAGGTTGCGCGCGAAAGGCGCGTTGAGGAAGTGCATGTCCATCTCGCGCGCGCCGGCGAGCACTTCTTCGAAGGCGTCCATGCCGATAGCGCAGGCCAGCGGCAGGCCGATGGCCGACCACAGCGAATAGCGTCCGCCCACCCATTCCGGCATGGCGTAGCAGCGTTCCTTGGCGATGCCGAAGGCCTCGGCGGCCGCGACGTTGTTGCTGATCGCGACGAAGTGATTGCCGATATCCGCGTTGCCTAGCGCGGCAGCGAGCCAGGCCTTGGCAGCGTTGGCGTTGGCCAGGGTTTCTTGCGTCGTGAAGGTTTTCGAGGCGACGATGAACAGCGTCTCGGCGGGATCGAGGTCGCGCACCGTGGTGGCAAACTCGGCGGGATCGATGTTGGCGACGAAGCGCACTTCGATGGCGGGCCGTTGGTTCGGATTGTCCAGCGCTTGCACCGCCATGCGCGGGCCGAGATCGGAACCGCCGATGCCGATATTCACTACCTTGCGCAGGAGTTTGCCGCTGGCGCCCATGATCTTGCCGGCGCGCAAGGCGTCGACCAGCGCGCGCATGCGTGCGCGCGTTTCACGCACCTGCGGCATGACGTCGACGCCGGCGACCGAATAGGATTTGTCGTGTCCATCCGCCCGCATGGCGATATGCAACACGGCGCGCTGCTCGGTGTGGTTGATCGTTTCGCCCGCCGCCATGCGGCGCAGGAAGCCGGCGAGATCGCGCGCGTCGGCGAGCTGGGTCAGCAGGCGCAGTGTGTCGGCGGTGACGCGCTGTTTGGAGAAATCGACGAGCAGCTTGCCTTGGCTCAACGAAAAATTAGCAAAGCGTTGCGCGTCCTCGTTGAACAGATCGTTGAGATGGCGTGGAGCGAGCTGGTCGCGATGCGCCAGTAGCGCGCGCCATTCTGGCGACTGTGCAAGTGGGATCATCAAGTAAACCTCAGGGTCGTTGATAAAGTCGGAAGCGTTCGACGCGGTCGCCGCGCCGGTTGCCCTCCCAGATCTTGCGCCAGCCTTTGCCCGGCGGCAAGGTCTCGCCGCGTACGGTGCCCTGGACCAGGAAAAGCTTACAGCGTGCCGCCGCCTTGCCGCCTTCGGATAGCGTTTGTATGTCGGCGAAATAATGAAAAGACGCCCGCTGGGATTCACTCAGATCACGACCGATCATGCAGCCGGCTTTGTCCGGCAGGGCGCGTTTCAGCGACGTGGCGACGGCGCGATAACTCTTGCCATAGTCTATCCACGGCAGCAGCAGGGCGACCGCCAGCCCCCAGGTGAGTATCATGCCGGCGGCCCAATGCACCATTGCTCGCTGTGGTGAGCGTGGGCTGCCGAAGATCAGCCATGCCCAGGCCAGCGTGAGGGCGATTGCGGTGGCGAAAGTCGGTGCGGAGAACTGGGCGACGAAGCCCGGTTCGATACGCGCGGCGTTGCGGGCGATCTGTGCCGGCACGCCGAACATCAATGCCGACCAGGCCAGCCACAGCAGCGCGCCCAGCAGCGTGAAGGTCATCATGCCGAACCAATCGAAGGCGTTACTCGCGCCCCGCCTTAAAGTACCTGTGGCCGGCACGGCCAGGAGTATCAATGGTGGTAGCAAGAGTAGTGCGGTGAGACTGCGAGGCTCATAACAAATACTTTGCAGCAGCAGCATGATCACAAACGAGAGTAGCGGCAGCATTACGCGTGGTTCGCGCAGACGCCGCCGTTCGCGCCAGATGCTCCATGCGGCGAGCGGCAGGGCCGGCCAGGCGAACCAGACCAGGAGCGTCACATAGCCCCACAGGCTGGCTGGCCAACTTGCGACGGGGCGCAGGTCGGCCATTTCACGCGCCCACCAGGCTTCCAGCGCGCCGGGTTCGTACTGGTACAACAGTGCCGGCCAGATGGCCGAGAGCAAGGCTGCTACTAACAAAGCCACGAACAGCCCGAGCAATGTCTGGCGGCCGCGCCACGCCGGCGCAAGCAGCGGCAACAGTAACGGTAGAGGCAGCAAGCCCAGCAGCGCTGGCACGCCGATGGTGACGAAACCGACGGCCATCGCCGCGCCGGTGACGAGTGCGCCGGCCCAGGGCCGCGTGAGCAGCAGCGCCAGCCCGTAGTAGCTGGCCGCCATGGCGGCAAGAAAGGCTGTCGCCGGCTGCGTGTCGTGGATGTGCACCAGCAGGCCCAGACAGCCGATAGCCACCAGGCCGGCGGTGGGGGCGGGCTCAGTGTTGCCGAGGCGGCGTGCCGCGAGCATCAGAAAGGTCAAAAACAGAGCCCCGAAGACACCCGAAGTCAGACGCACTGCATCGTAGAGAGGGAGGAAAAACCCGAGTGCTTTCGCCATAATCGCCGCCACCCAGTAGTAGAGCGGCGGATTGTCGTACCACGCCTGCCCGGCCAGATGCGGCACCAGCCAGCCCTGGCCTTCGAGCAAGGCGTAGGTCAGGCCGAAATGGGTGGCGTCGTCGCTCTTCCATGGGTCGTGTCCAACCAAACCTGGCAACAGGTAGAGGGCGAAGAAGACCAGCAGCACCGCGCCTCGCGGCGGAAACAGGAACGGCAGGCGCCAGCGCGCGGGCAGGAGTAGGTGAGCGGGTGGCATGGCTGGCGCTGGGCGCTGATTGTTCTATCGGGTGAGCGCAGATTGTACCCAAGGCGGCGCCCAGAATGACAAAAGGCAGCCGAAGCTGCCTTTGCCTGAGGTGCGACGCCGATACTTAGGCGGCGGCGGTCTTCGTGCCGTATTTTTGGCGGAAGCGCTCGATGCGACCGGCGGTATCAACCATCTTCTGCTTGCCGGTGTAAAAAGGATGGCAGGCGGAGCAGACTTCGATTTGCAGCGGCTTGCCGCTGGTGGAGCGGGTCTTGAACTTATTGCCGCAGCTACAGGCAACGTCGATCTCAACGTAATTCGGATGGATATCGGCTTTCATGGGGTTTCCTTAGCTGGAACAAGGAGGATGACGGTTGTGGTCATCCGGAAAAGTCGCGCATTATCCCTGAAATGCTGAGCTAACGCAAACGGGACTGTGGTTTATTCCGGCGGCTTAGCCGCGGCGCATGGCGTCGTAAAACTCGGCGTTGTTCTTGGTGGAGCGGACTTTGTCGAGCAAGAACTCCATGGCTTCGAGGTCGTCCATGTTGTAGAGCAGCTTGCGCAGCACCCAGACTTTTTGCAGGATTTCCGGTTTGAGCAGCAGTTCCTCGCGGCGCGTACCCGAGCGATTGACATTGATGGCCGGATAGACGCGCTTTTCCGCCATGCGCCGCTCAAGGTGGATTTCCATGTTGCCGGTGCCCTTGAATTCTTCGTAGATCACGTCGTCCATGCGCGAGCCAGTATCGATCAGGGCGGTGGCGATAATGGTCAGCGAGCCGCCTTCTTCGACATTGCGCGCGGCGCCGAAGAAGCGTTTTGGGCGCTGCAATGCATTGGCATCCACACCGCCCGTCAGCACCTTGCCGGAGGCCGGCACGACGGTGTTATACGCCCGCGCCAGGCGGGTGATGGAGTCGAGCAGGATGACCACATCCTTCTTGTGCTCAACCAGCCGCTTGGCCTTTTCGATGACCATTTCGGCCACTTGCACATGGCGCGTGGCTGGTTCGTCAAAGGTGGAGGCGACGACCTCGCCCTTCACCGAGCGCAGCATTTCCGTCACTTCTTCCGGCCGCTCGTCGATGAGCAGCACGATCAAAATCACTTCGGGATGGTTGGTGGTGATGGCATGCGCGATGTGCTGCATCATCACTGTCTTGCCGCTCTTCGGGCTGGCGACGAGCAGGCCACGCTGGCCTTTGCCTATGGGCGCGATCATGTCGATGACGCGCGAGGTGATATTTTCTTCGGCGCGGATTTCGCGTTCGAGCTTGAAAACCTCGGTCGGATGCAGCGGCGTCAGGTTTTCAAAGAGGATCTTGTGCTTGGAATTCTCCGGCGGCTCGCCATTGACTTTATCCACCTTCACCAGCGCGAAATAGCGTTCGCCGTCCTTGGGCGTGCGGATCTCGCCTTCGATGGAATCGCCGGTATGCAGATTGAAGCGGCGGATCTGCGAGGGCGACACATAGATGTCGTCGGTACCGGCCAGGTAAGAAGTGTCAGGCGAACGCAGGAAGCCGAAACCGTCCGGCAGCACTTCTAGCGTGCCTTCGCCAAAGATATTCTCGCCTTTCTTGGCGCGGTTTTTCAGCAGTGCGAAGATCAGTTCCTGCTTGCGCAGACGGCTGGCGCCGTCGATCTCGCTGGCGATCGCCATCTCCAGCAATTCGCTGACGTGGAGAGTTTTGAGCTCCGATAAATGCATAACGACCTAGAGGTGTGAAGGTGAAGCGGACAGGGGACTCCGATATGCTCGGAGGGATTTTTGGCAATATCGGGAATAAGAAATCGGGAACTACACGGGAATTACAAAGGCTGAGAGCGTGATTTCGGGGATGCGAAATCGGACCCGGAACCGTGCCGCTTATCTTTGAATCTTGTGGAATTCCGCTGCGGCACGGAGGATTTTCAGGCCCGACTGTACGGCTTTCAGAGGTTGCTGTCAATAAACGCAGTCAACTGGGATTTCGACAGTGCGCCGACCTTGGTAGCTTCGATATTGCCATTCTTGAACAGCATCAGGGTCGGGATGCCGCGTATGCCATATTTAGCCGGCGTTTCCTGGTTCTCGTCAATGTTGAGCTTGGCGACCTTGAGCTTGCCAGAATATTCCTTGGAGACATCTTCCAGGATGGGGGCGATCATTTTGCAAGGGCCGCACCACTCGGCCCAATAATCGACGAGGACCGGCGTGGTCGATTGCAATACTTCGCTATCGAAGCTGGCATCGGTGACGTAATGGATATGCTCGCTCATTGTTTCCTCGCTGAATAACTGAAGATTTGCCGACGGAAGTGTCGCACAAGATTGGGGTTGATCTGGATTGCTATTGCAATTGCAATTGGGAGCCGGTAATCGCTGTGATGAAAAGCGCGATCTAACTAATGGATATTCGGTGGATAGTCCAAGTATTGATCGCGTTTACAAGAGTATCCTAGCGAAAAAGGCGGTACATGGGAAGGGCGCCGCTCAAGTCAGTGAGAATGTGCCGTTTCGCCTGTGATAATATCGCGCTTCATCTGCGCTTTATCTGTGTTAACCCCCGCGATCTAAACCCTGTGATTTCGTCGCACTTCCTGGAGGAATAAAACTATGACTTATGTGGTTACAGAAGCCTGCATCAAGTGCAAATACACCGACTGCGTCGACGTTTGCCCCGTTGATTGCTTTCGCGAAGGCCCAAACTTTCTGGTGATCGACCCTGAAGAGTGTATCGACTGCACCTTGTGCGTTGCTGAGTGCCCGGTCGAGGCCATCTATCCCGAAGACGACGTTCCGGCGAACATGAGCAGCTTTGTCGCCCTCAACGCCGAGTTGGCCAAGCTCTGGCAGCCCATTACCGAGCGCAAAGAACACGCGGCCGATTCCGACGAATGGGCCAAGGTGAAGGGCAAGCTGGACAAGCTCGAGCGCTGATATCACGCGCCGGCAATGCTGGATGCCGAGCAATGCCGTCTGCCCGAAGTAGCTGATTTTGTCGCGGAGTGCGCGCGTCGCATTATCGACGCGCGCCGCGACGCCCTCTCTGATTCTCCCTCGGCAGATCTTTCTGCCAATCTGATCGTTATACCCAACCCGGCGGTCGCGCCAGAATTGCGTGCGGCCCTGGCTGCGGCGGCGGGAAGTACGCTGCTGTTGCCACGCATCGTCACCCTGGGCCAATTGGCGGCCGGTGCGCCCGATGCGGTCACTTTCCTGCCCGACAGCCTGCGTCAGCTTTTGCTCTATCGCGAACTCAAAAGTCGCGGTTGGTTTCAGGATGGCGCCCTGTGGGAAATTTCGGCCGAACTGATCACCTTGTTCGATGAGTTGACGCGCCATGCCATCATCCTGCCGCAGGATGAAGCCGGTTTCATTGCGCAACTCGAACAGGCTTACGGTCTGCGCGATTCGCAATCGCTGCGCTTTGAAGCGCAAGTGGTGCATGCGCTGTGGCGCGCCGAGGCGGCTGGCCAGGCCAGCCGCCAGATGGCGACACTGCAAACATTGTTGCGTTTGGCGGCCAGCGCCAGTGTGCCGCTCTACGCCGTATGCGAGGACGAACCCACGCCGACCGAGGCGGCTTTCTTCCGTGCCTGGGCCCAGCGCCAGATGACGATGGTCTTTGTGCCAGATCGCCGCGCGGCGACGTCACCCCTACTTGGCTTGCTGAACGAGGTTTGGCCTGCCGCTGAAAGCAGCGCGTCCTTGGCGGACCGCGCCGATGCGGCGGCAATCGCGATGGCGCAAAGTCCGCTGCAAGGTCGATTGCGTCTGATCGGTGCAGACAGTCTGGAAGACGAAGCGGCGGCCGTGGCTGGCGAAGTGCGGCGCTGGCTCGCGGCGGGTAAGCGTCGTATTGCCTTGGTGGCAGCGGATCGCGTTGCTGCGCGGCGCGCTCGTGCGCTGCTGGAGCGCGCCGGCATCCTGGTAGAAGACGAAACCGGTTGGAAGCTTGCCACCACGCGCGCAGCGGCGCTCATCGATGCCTGGTTGGAAGTGCTGGCGGCCGATGCTTATCACCGCGACTTGCTTGATCTCGTCAAATCACCTTTCGTTTTTGCGGAGCTGCCAGCCGAGGAGCGCCGGGAGGCGGTGTTGCAACTGGAATCCGCCATTGCTCGGCATAACCTGGTGTGCGGTCTGCGGCGCTGTGAGTCATTTCTGGCACAGGAAGCGGACTATCCCGCCGCCCTCGCACTAGTGCGACGCATCGCCGCTGCGCGCAGCGCGATGGCGACGACTGCGGCATCGCCCGCCGAATGGCTGAACCGACTCGAACAGGCACTCGAAAATCTGGGCGCGGTGACGGCGCTCGAAGCCGATGCGGCCGGCAGCACCTTGCTCGACTTGCTGCGCACGCGGCGCGAGGAGCTGGCGGCGGAACCGCTGCGGCTCTCCTTCAGCGCCTGGCGCGACTGGTTGAACCGCGAACTGGAAAACGCCGCTTTCGTCGACCACGGCATCATCAGCCCGCTCACCATGACGCATCTGGCGGCGACGCGACTGCGCCGCTTCGATGCCGCGATTCTCATCGGCGCAGATCGCGAACATCTGGCGCCCCCAGTGCCACGCGCAGTTTTCGGCAGCCAAGCGGTGCGCGCCGAGCTGGGCCTGCCGACGGGGCGGGAGGCTGCGGCGCGCCTATGCGACGATCTGGCCATGCTCATAGGCAGTTGCGACGAAGTCAGCGCCACATGGCAGACGCTGCGCGGTGGCGAAGCGAATCTGCTGGGCCGCGATCTTGCCACGCTCTCGCTCCTGCATGGTCGCGCCTATGGCAACGACCTGCACGTGAAGGTCGTTCGGCCAAGTGCGCCTGGCGAGGGTCTCGGCACGCCCATGCCCGCACCCGGCGTGGCGGCGGATCGCCTGCCGCAGCGCATTTCGGCCAGTGGCTATGCCAGCCTGGTGGCTTGCCCATATCAGTTCTACGCCCGACGTGTGTTGGGTTTGGCCGAAGCGGAAGCGGTGAGCGAAGCCTTGGAAAAGCGCGATTACGGCGAATTCGTGCACGGCCTATTGCAACGCTTTCACGCGCAATATCCGCGGCTGTCCGAGCATGCCGACGAGACATTGCGTCTGGCCATGGAAGCGCTCACGCAAGAGGCATTCCGCCGCGCCATCGATGCAAATTTTCTCGAACACGCCTGGCTCATCCGCTGGAAGGCGTGCATCCCGGACTACATCGCCTGGCAACGCAAACGCGAAGACGCCGGCTGGCGCTATGAGGGCGGCGAGTTGGCGCGGGCCTTGTGCTTGCCGCTGGAAGATGGCAGTTCGCTCACACTGGATGGCCGACTGGACCGGCTCGATAGCCGCGCCGATGGCAGCGTAGCGGTGCTCGACTACAAGACGCAGTCGAAACAGACGCTCAGGCAGCGCCTCAGCCACCCAGGCGACGATGTGCAGCTAGGCGTCTACACCATGCTGCAAGGCGAGGCGGTGAGCGAGGCTGCCTACGTGGCGCTGGACGAGCAACCGGTGAGCGCCTTGCCGCTGGCCGAGCCACAAGCTGTCGCGCAGGATCAGGCAGAGCGGCTCATGACAACGTTCTCCGCATTGCGACGCGGCGCACCGATGCCGGCGCATGGCGTCGACAGTGTTTGCGCCTACTGCGAAGTGCGCGGCCTTTGTCGCCGCGACTTTCACAGTGAATTGGCCGGCACAGGGGATTTGACGTGAGCGCATCCCTCACTCAGGCACTCGATCCGCGCCGATCCATAGTCGTCGAGGCCTGCGCCGGTAGCGGCAAGACCTGGCTGCTGGTGTCGCGCCTGCTGCGCCTGTTGCTCGATACCGAGAACGAAATCGCGCCAGGGCAAATTCTCGCCATCACCTACACGCGCAAAGCGGCGCGCGAAATTGAAGAGCGTTTGTCCGAATGGCTGGCGCATCTTGCCGTGGGGGATGAAGCCTCTGTGCGTGCCTTTCTTGTCGAACGTGGCGTGGCGGCCGAGCAACTTGATCTCGCCGTGCCGCGCGCACGTCGCCTCTACGAGCGCGTGCAGGCGGCGGTGCCGGCGCTGACGGTGCATACCTTTCACGGCTGGTTCGCCCGATTGTTGCAAGGCGCGCCGCTCACCAGCGCGCTGGCCGGCTTCGCGCTACATGACGCCGGTGCGCGGCTAAAGGAAGAAGTGTGGCAACTCTACACCGACGCATTGGGGCGGGAGACTAGCGCGGCCACGACGTCCATGCTGTGGCTACTGGCCAACGTCGGGCTGGCCGGCACGCGCAAAATGCTCTTCGCGCTGGCCGAGCGTCGCGCCGAGTGGCATGCCTACTTCGCTGGTGCGGCGCTCACCGAGGCGACGGCGTTGCAGACGGCGTTAGAGCGCGTGCACGCAGATTTTGGTTACACCGGCGAAGGCGCCGCTGTGTGCGCGTTCCACGCCGATCCACAGGTGCAGGCGAAGCTGCGTGAGTACGCCGATATTTTGAGCGTCAGCGAAATCGAGAAAGATCGCGAGGCGCTGGCGCGTCTTAATCAGGCCGCCAACGCCGAGCTGGCGCAAGACAGCTTCGACTACGCCTATGCGGCGCTGATCACCAAAAGCGGCACGCTGCGTGACCGCAAGCACAGCAAGGCGCACGAAAAGCGCTTTGGCGCGCGGGCCGCACGCTTGCTTGAACTGCATGCTTTATTAGGTGACGCGGTCTTGCAAACAGTGGCCGCGCGCGCTGACGAACGCGCTTGTCTGCTCAACTGTCACGCCATCACAGCGGCGGCAGCCTACCTCGAGGCGCTGGATCGTTACAAGCGCGAGCGGCGCTTGATGGATTTCGCTGATCTGGAATGGCATGTCGCCAACATGCTGTCGGACGAAGCGCAGGCGGCCTTTCTGCAAGCGCGGCTGGACGCGCGCTACAAGCACATCCTGCTCGATGAATTTCAGGATACCAATCCGCTGCAATGGCAGATTTTGCTTTCCTGGCTGGCCGCCTATGGGCCGGAAACGGGCCTTGAGCCGCCGCGCGTCTTCGTCGTCGGTGACCCCAAGCAGTCCATCTACCGTTTCCGTCGCGCCGAGCCGCGCGTCTTCGAAGCCGCTGCGCGCTTTCTCGCCGAGCAATATGGCGCGGTGAAAATTGAGAATGACACCACGCGCCGCAATGCGCCACGCATCATCGAGGTGGTGAATGAAGTGTTCCGTGCCGAGCCGGCCTTTGCGCCGTTTCGCACGCACAGCGCCTGGCAAACAAGCTTGCCGGGGCGCGTGGAAGTGCTGCCCTTGTGTGAAGACGCCACGAAATCGACAGACGCCGAGTCAGAGGGCTGGACGCGTTTGCGCGATCCGCTTACCGAGCCACAACAATCGGACGAAAACACGCGCCGCCGCGCCGAGGCAGCGCAATTGGTCGCCAAGCTCGACGAGATCGTCGGTCGCTGCTTGGTCGTCGATAAGCAAACCGGGCGAGCGCGAGCGGCGCGCTTGGGCGACATCATGCTGCTCACGCGCCGTCGCAGCGTGCTACCGGAATTTGAGCGCACGCTGCGCGCCGCCGGTATCGCGTATCTGAGCGTCGGTCGTGGCGGCTTGCTGAAAACCTTGGAGGCGGCGGACCTCACAGCCTTGCTACGCTGCCTCGTCACACCGGGCGACGATCTGGCCTTGGCACACGCCTTGCGCACGCCGCTACTCAATGCCACCGATGCCGATCTGTTGCAACTCGCTGCGCGCCAAGAGCGGCACTGGTGGCAGCGCCTCATGGCGGCGACGGACGAAGGCAGTGCCGGCCCGGTACTGGCGCGCGCCGCCGAATTGCTGTGCACCTGGCAAGAAGCGGCCGCGATGCTGCCCGTGCACGACCTGCTCGACCGCATCTATCACCAGGGCGATCTGGTTGCTCGTTATCGTGCGGCCGTGCCGGCGGCGATGTGGTCGGGTGTGGCAGCCAACCTCGACGCCTTTATCGCCCTTGCGCTACAACTCGATGCGGGTCGGTATCCCAGCCTGCCGCGCTTTATCGACGAATTGGACAGACTGGGCAAGGCGACGGATGAGGAAGCGCCGGACGAAGGCATTATTGCCACTGATGCCACTGATGCCACTGATGCCACTGAAGAAGCGCAACACGACCGCCTGCGCATCCTCACTGTACACGGCGCGAAGGGCCTGGAAGCGCCCATCGTCTGGCTCATCGACGCCCATAACGCCCGTCAGCAGAACGACGCCTATGGTGTGCTGCTCGACTGGCCGCCTGAGGCGGCGCAGCCCAGCCATTTGTCGGTGGTCGGCCGCAAGGAAGATCGCGGCAGCACGCGACAGCCGCTCTTCGCGGCGGAAGCCGCCTACGCCGCGCGCGAAGATCTGAACCTGCTTTATGTGGCGCTGACGCGCGCCCAGCAGGTTTTCATCGTCAGCGGCATCGCCTCCGGACAAAATGCCGCCAAGCCCAGCGCCTACGCACGCATTGCCGACGCGGTGGCGCGTTTGGGTAGCGACGATGGTTGTTGGGGCGATGCCTTGCCGCTGGCGCCGGCCGACGCAGGCGCAATGTCCCCTGCCGATGCGCCGAGTGCTGGCATGCCGGTGAGCGCGGTGGTGCCCACGGTGGTGGCCACGGTGGTGGGTGAGCGGCGGCCAGCGCCGGCGCTGGGTATGGCCTGGGGCACGAAGCTGCATGCGGCGCTGGAATGGCTGAGCGGCCCAGCGCACGTCGCATCGGCGCGCCCATCGGGTATCGCATCCCAAGAGTGGCCGGCGCTGCGGCAAACCGCCGAGCGCCTGATGGCACAGCCGGACGTGCAGCATTTTTTCGACCCTGCGAGCTATGTGCGGGCGCTGAATGAAGTCGAGTTCGCCTTGGCAGACGGCCGCGTTGGCCGCATCGACCGGCTGGTCGAAATGGCCGACCAAATCTGGGTGCTGGACTACAAGAGCGGCACGGCGGATGATGCGCTTTTGGCCGATTATCGCGCCCAACTCGCTGGCTACCAGCAGGCGGTGTCGGCGGTGTTTCCGGCCAAGCCGGTGCGCGCAGCGCTGATTTTCAGCGACGGACGGTTGCTGGGCTTGTAGCGTTGGACTTCCCGATGTGCTTGCAATGGACTACCATGAGCTTTGTATACACGTCGTTTGCGTTAGCCGAATCACCTGACACTAGAATCTAGGATTAGGGGGACATCATGAAGGTCAGTGAAATACTTGCGATCAAGGGCGCCGTCCTTTACACGATCGCTCCCGGCAAGACCCTGGCCGACGCCATCGCTGTTATGAGCGAGCAGGACGTCGGCTCTTTGGTGGTGTTTGACGGCGGCTTGATGGCTGGCATGCTGACTTTCCGCGAAGTGCTCAACGCGGTCAAGAAAAACGGCAACAACTGGCAGGAAGTGCAGGTGGCGGACGTGATGGTGCACGACCCCATCGTCGCCGTGCCGGACATGGACCTGGACGAACTCCGTCGCCTCATGATCGACTGCCATATGCGCTACCTGCCGGTGATGGACGGCAGCACCCTGATGGGCGTGATCTCCTTCCATGATGTCGCCAAGGCGGTGCTCGAAGAGCAAAGCTTCGAGAACCGCATGCTCAAAGCCTACATTCGCGACTGGCCCGCCGAACCGGGCGTCGTCTAGGCTTCGTTCAAGATACGTTGCGGTTTAGTCTCAGCTTCGTCTAAGTTTCGTTAAATGAGTATAGGCGCTGCGCCATAACGCGTAGCGCTTGCTGTTGTCAAAAACTTGCGGAGATAAAATGGAAAAAATCTGGCTGAACAGCTATCCCGCCGGCGTGCCAGCGGAGATCGACGTCAATGCGTATCAATCGATCGGCCAGATGTTCGAGCAAAGCGTCGCCGCCTACCGCGACCGCGTCGCCTACATCAACATGGGGCGCAGCATCACCTACGGCGAACTGGATGTGCAGTCGCGCCACTTTGCCGCCTGGCTGCAATCTCTAGGCCTGCCCAAGGGCGCGCGCATCGCCCTGATGATGCCCAACCTGCTGCAATACCCGATCTGCATGTTCGGCGCGCTGCGCGCCGGCTATACGGTGGTGAATTGCAACCCGCTCTACACCCCGCCGGAACTGGAACACCAACTCACCGACGCTGGCGCCGATGTCATTGTCGTCGTTGAGAACTTTGCTCATGTGCTGCAATCCTGTCTCGGCAAGACGCCCGTCAAGCACATAGTTATTGCCACCATGGGCGACATGCTCGGCTTCCCAAAAGGGCAGATCGTGAATTTTGTCGTGCGGCATGTGAAAAAACTGGTGCCGGCCTGGCGGCTGACGCGCGCCATGAGTTACAACGAAGTGTTGGCGGCGGGCGCCAAGCGCGAGTACCAAGCCGTCGAAGTCACTCACGACGACGTCGCCTTCCTGCAATATACCGGCGGCACCACCGGCGTCTCCAAGGGCGCCATGCTCACGCATCGCAACATCATCGCCAATCTGGAACAAGCGCACGCCTGGCTCAAACCCATGCTCACCACGCATGGCGAGTTTGTCGTCACGGCCTTGCCGCTTTATCACATCTTCGCGCTGCTGGCCAACTGCATGGTCTTCTTCAAGATCGGCGCGGCAAATCTGCTCATTACCAATCCGCGCGATATACCTGGCTTCGTAAAAGAGTTGTCCAAGCAGCGCTTTACCGTCATCACCGGCGTGAACACGCTGTTCAACGCCTTGCTGAATTCACCTGGCTTCGCCGCCCTGGATTTCTCATCCTTGCGCATCTCGCTGGGCGGCGGCATGGCGGTGCAAAAAGCCGTGGCGGATAAATGGAAGCAAGTCACCGGCGTCACGCTGGTCGAAGCTTACGGGCTGACCGAAACATCGCCTGCCGCCACCATCAACCCGCTCGATCTCAAAGCCTACAACGGCGCCATCGGCCTGCCGATTCCATCCACCGAAGTCGCCATTCGCGATGAAGCGGGGCGCGATGTCGCGCTGGGCGAATCCGGCGAAATCTGCATACGCGGCCCGCAAGTGATGAAAGGCTATTTCAACCGACCTGACGAAACCGCCCAGGTGATGATGCCGGACGGTTACCTGCGCACCGGCGATATCGGCGTGATGGACGCCAAAGGTTTCGTGCGCATCGTTGATCGCAAGAAAGACATGATTCTCGTCTCCGGCTTCAATGTTTATCCCAACGAAGTCGAAGCCGTCGTCGCCATGCACCCCGGTGTGCTCGAAGCTGCCGCTGTCGGCGTGCCAGACCAACACTCGGGCGAAGCCGTCAAGCTCTTCGTCGTCAAGAAAGACCCCACCCTCACCGCCGAAGCCCTCATCGCCTTCTGCCACGAAAGCCTCACCGGCTACAAGATTCCCCGGCAAGTCGAATTTCGCAGCGAACTTCCGAAGACCAACGTCGGCAAGATACTGCGACGGGCGCTGCGGGATGAGGCGATGAAGAAGTAGCCCGTCGACCTTTCCAGTGGATTACGCGGGGCGATTAATCAGGGCGCAGCCAGCTTGAGCTTGCTGACCCGGTTCAAATCAACATGCTGCCGAGCAATCCAAAGGTCATAGTTGTCCTGCATGGCAAGCCAGCTCTCGGGAGATCGGCCAATTGCCTTGGACAGTCGGAGCGCCATCTCGGGGGTAACACGACTGGTTCCCTTAAGGATACGGCTTAGTGTGGAAGGTGCCACATCAAGCTTTTCTGCAAGCTCCCGACCGCTGATATCGTTGGGCGCAAGATAAATATCAGTGATGAATTCACCAGGATAGGGTGGATTGTGCATGGCCATTAGTGATAATCCTCGTAATCCAGAAGGTAGGCGTTTCCATCTTTGAACTCGAATGTCAGACGCCAATTGCCGTTGACAGAAATGGACCAACGCCCACTCATCACACCCTTCAGGGGGTGCAACGCAAACCCGGGGATGTTCATGTCCTCAATGGTCTGAGACGTGTCAGGCGCAACCATCTGCATACGAAGTCGGTTGGCATGGTTTGCGTGGACTCCGGAAGTGCTACCTGTTTCAAATAGTTTGCGAAGGCCGTTATGCCGAAACGACTTGATCATGGGCCAAATACTAGCTTGTTGCGCACCACGCAACAAACGCGCTAACGCTCTAACGAATGAAAGGAGCTGCTCCGTCCCGAGCTTGCGGCCGAAGCCGCGAGTGGCAACGCGTTGTTGATTTCCCCCTCACCGATTGACGCCGATGACCGGAGGAAATCCCCTTGCGGGATAACGCTTTCGCCACCAATACCCGAATAAACGGGTTAATCCCGTTCTTTTCTCCCCGCCATTTAAGGCCTCTGGCGGCAATACTTGCCCACGTCAAAAGAGGTGGCAAGTGGCTGAAGATTCTGATCTCGAACGTACCGAACCCGCATCCGGCCGACGGCTGGAGCAGGCACGTGAGGAAGGGCAGGTACCGCATTCGCGGGAGCTGTCGTCCTTTCTCGTGCTGATGGCCGGTACGGCCGCGTTGTGGATCATGGGGCCGACCTTGGCCGACAACATCGCGCGCATATTACGGCGCGGCCTGACGGTGGATCGCAATGCCGCTTTCGACACCGAAGCGCTGCCCCATCTTTTTCTGAGCATGGCCGGTGATGCCTTGGTCGCCATGGGGCCATTTTTTCTCGTCTTGATCGGGGCCGCGCTTGCGACACCCTTTCTATTGGGCGGCTTCAACTTTTCCAGCAAAGCGTTCAGCCCGGACTTTACGCGCATGAGCCCGCTCAGCGGCATCAAGCGCATGTTTTCTGTCAACAGTGTGGCGGAGCTGGTGAAGGCCGTGCTGAAGTCCATCCTGGTCGCCAGCGTCGCCGCGTGGGTGATGATGCACGAGCGGGAAGCGGTGTTCGCGCTCATTGGTCAGCCTATCGATGTGGGCCTGCGATCCATCAGTCACGTGGTGCTGTATAGCACTCTTGTGATCGTCGCCTCATTGGCGCTCATTGCCGCTATCGATGTGCCCTATCAGCTCTGGCAATACTACAGCCGCCTGCGCATGACCAAAGAAGAGACCAAGCAGGAATTCAAGGAATTGGAAGGCGATCCGCAAGTCAAGGGCCGCATCCGCAGCATGCAGCGCGAGCGGGCGCGGAAACGCATGATGTCGGCGGTGCCCCAGGCGCAGGTGGTGGTGACCAACCCAACGCATTACGCGGTGGCGCTGCAATATGACGACAAACATCCCGCACCCCGCGTGGTCGCCAAGGGCTCGGGCTTGATCGCGCAGAAAATCCGCGAGATCGCCGAGGCACATGGCGTGCCCTTGCTCGAAGCGCCGCCCTTGGCACGCGCGCTGTTTCGCCATACCGAGATAGGCGACCTGATTCCGCCGACGCTTTATCGCGCCGTGGCCGAGGTGATGGCCTATGTGTACCAACTCAATCACTACATCGCCCATGGTGGGTTCGCGCCGTCCGCCCCAGCGGAGCTGCCGGTCCCGCCGGCACTCGATCCGGGGGTCGTATGAGTTTCGGGTTTCGAGTTTGGGGTTTCGAGTTGGCACGGTCACTCGGTGGCGGCTGCGCGCAGAGCCGAACCGATGCGAAGTGCCAACCCCGATGCGCGCTTGTTAACCCGAAACCCGAAACCCGCAACTCGAAACTATCCATTTTGCTATGAACGGCGAACTCACCGCGAAGGGCTTCTTCAACGTCGGCAATCTGCGCCAGATGGCGGCGCCTATCCTCATCATCATGATTCTTTCCATGATGGTGCTGCCGTTGCCGACGGTACTGCTGGATCTCTTTTTTACCTTCAACATTGCGCTCTCGGTGATGGTTCTGCTGGTGGCCATGTACACCATGAAGGCACTGGAATTTTCCATTTTCCCGACCGTGCTGCTGGTCACCACCTTGCTGCGTCTTTCGCTCAACGTCGCTTCCACGCGCGTGGTGCTGATGGAAGGCCACACCGGCCCGGACGCTGCCGGCAAAGTGATCGAAGCCTTCGGCAATTTTCTCGTCGGCGGCAATTACGCGGTAGGTCTGGTGGTGTTCATCATCCTGGTGATCATCAACTTTGTGGTGATTACAAAAGGCGCCGGTCGCATCGCCGAAGTGTCGGCGCGCTTCACGTTGGATGCCATGCCAGGCAAACAGATGGCTATCGACGCCGATTTGAGCGCCGGGCTTATCGGCGAAGATGAAGCGCGCAAGCGCCGCACCGAAATCTCGCAAGAGGCGGACTTCTTCGGCTCGATGGACGGCGCCTCGAAGTTTGTACGTGGCGATGCGGTGGCCGGCATCCTGATTCTTTTCATCAACATCATCGGCGGTTTGATCATCGGTGTGTTGCAGCACGACTTGCCACTGGCGCAGGCTGCGCAGAACTACGCGCTGCTGACCATCGGCGACGGCCTGGTGGCGCAGATTCCCGCCCTGATCATTTCCACTGCCGCCGGCCTGGTGGTGAGCCGGGTGTCGACCAACGAAGACATAGGCCAGCAATTCGTCAATCAATTGTTCTCCAACCCGCGCGTGATGGGCATTACCGCTGGCATCATGGGCATGCTCGGCATGATTCCCGGCATGCCGCACTTCGCATTCCTGCTGTTGGCTGGCGGCCTCGGCGCTATCGGCTATTTCACCAACAAGCGCCAGAGCGCCGCGCCGCCTGTCGCACCGGCTGCACCCGCTGTGGCACCGGTGGAATCGCAAGAGGCGAGCTGGGCGGATGTCGCGCCTGTCGATGTGCTAGGTCTGGAAGTTGGCTATCGCCTGATCCCGCTGGTGGATCGCGGCCAGGATGGCGAATTGCTGAAGCGCATACGCGGCCTGCGCAAAAAATTCGCGCAGGAGGTGGGCTTTCTCGCCGCGCCCGTGCATATTCGCGACAACTTGGAGCTTAAGCCGAATGGCTATCGCATTGCCTTGAAAGGCGTCGATGTCGGCAATGGTGAGGCCTATCCCGGCATGTTTCTCGCCATCAACCCCGGCCGTGTTGCCGGGCCGCTGGTCGGCAACCAGACGCGCGATCCGGCCTTCGGCCTGCCGGCGGTGTGGATAGACGCCGCGCATCGCGATCAGGCCCATGCGCTCGGCTACACCGTGGTCGATGCCAGCACGGTGGTGGCGACGCATCTCAATCAAGTCATTGTCGCCAACGCCGCCGATTTGCTTGGCCGCCAGGAAACGCAGCAACTGCTCGACCACATCGCCAAGGATGCACCCAAGCTCGTCGAAGACCTGGTGCCCAAGCAAGTGTCGCTTTCCATTCTTCAGCGCGTGCTGCAAAACCTGCTCGAAGAAGGTGTGGCCATCCGCGATATGCGCACCATTATCGAGACCGTCGCCGAACACGCGCCTCGCACGCAGGACGCGCTGGAGCTCACCGCCGCTGTGCGCGTTGGCCTAGGTCGCTCTATCGTGCAACAAATTTACCCAGGCAATGCTGAGCTGTCTGTCATGGCGCTCGATCCGACGCTGGAGCGCGTGCTGTTGCAAGCGGTGCAGACCGTCGGCCCGGATGGCGCCGGTATCGAGCCGGGCCTGGCCGATACGCTGCTGCGCGAGACGGCTGCCGCCGCGCAGCGCCAGGAGGAAATCGGCTTGCCGGCCGTGCTGCTCGTGCCCGGCGGCTTGCGCTGGTTGCTCTCGCGCTTCCTGCGTCGCGCCGCGCCGCAACTGAAAGTGATCTCGAATTCTGAAGTGCCCGACAGTCGTACGATCAAGGTCACTTCAATCATCGGAGGTAAGTGATGTCTGTCAAAAAGTATTTCGCCCCGACCGCGCGTGAAGCCTTGCGCCGCGTCAAGGATGAGCTAGGCGCTGACGCCATCGTGCTATCAAATCGCAGCGTCGAAGGTGGCGTGGAAATGACCGCGGTGCTGGCGAGCGAGATCGGCTCCTTGCAGTCTTCTGCCATTGCTGCACCGTCTAGATACGTCAGTGTTGCGCCGTCATCTTCAGTCGCCACGGCGGCTACGGCCGGCGTTCGCGAAAACACACGCGAAAACACACGTGATAGTGATGAAGATTTCACCGTAAGCCTGTCGTCCAATGCGCGCAAAGCGCCGACACGCACCGTGGAACCCAAGCCCATTGTGCGCAATTGGCAACCAGGAAAAGCCGCAGAACCGCCGCGCGAAACCCCAGCGCCCGCCAAGTCGCCGGCGCGCGAGTCAGAGCGTAAACCCGCCGAGCGCTATCCGAGTTTAAATTTTTCGGCTGCGGGTGACGCGCCGGCCGAGCAGGGCGAATTGTTGCGCGAACTTGCCGCCATCCGGACACTGCTCGAACAACAGCTTACGGGCTTCGCCTGGAGCCGCCTTTCCGTCGGTGCGCCGGAAAAGACGCTACTACTCACCGAGCTACTTGATGCCGGCTTCAGCGCCGTGCTGGCGCGCCGCTTGGTGGAAGGATTGCCGCCTGGCGTTTCACGCGTGGAAAGCCGCAACTGGATGAAGGGGGTATTGAATCGCAGCCTCACCACGCTAGGCTCGGATGAAGAAATCATCGATCGAGGCGGCATTTTTGCACTCGTGGGGCCAACCGGCGTCGGCAAGACCACCACCACCGCCAAATTGGCGGCGCGCTGCGTGGTGCGCCACGGCGCCGACAGCGTTGCGCTGCTCACCACTGATGGCTACCGCATCGGTGCGCATGAGCAGTTGCGTATTTACGGTCGCATACTCGGCGTGTCGGTGCATGCGGTGCGTGACGCGGCCGATCTGCGTCAGACGCTGGCTGAGCTCACCGGCAAACATATGATCCTCATCGACACCATAGGCATGAGCCAGCGCGACAGGCTGGTGACCGAACAGGCCAGCATGCTCAACAGCGCCGGCAATATACGCCGCCTGTTGTTGCTCAACGCCACCTGTCGCGGCGATACGCTCGATGATGTGGTACGCGCTTACGGCGGTGCGGACATGGCCGGCGCCGTACTCACCAAGGTCGACGAAGCCGCCAGTCTTGCGCCGGCGCTCGACACCTTGATCCGTCACAACCTGGAGCTTTACTACGTCGCCAACGGCCAGCGTGTCCCGGAAGATTTGCACTTGCCGAATCGCACCTATCTCCTCCATCGCGCCTTGAAAGAGTCGGCCGAACAATCGCCGCATCGCCTCGCTGGCGACGAGGCTGGCCTGCTACTTGCCGCCAGTGCGGCGCGCGCGGAATCCATGCAAACGCAGGGGGTGCATCATGCTTAGTCTGGGCGAAGACCAAGCCGCCGGCTTGCGCCGAATTTTTTCCCGGATACAAGAGCCGGCGACCATTTCCTTCACCGGCACCAGTGGGCGCAATGCCATCGTCGCCGGCATGGCGCGCGGACTGGCCGCGTTAGGCAAAGAAGTCATCATCGTCGATGAACATCCGGGGCCGGATAGTGTAGCGGCAGCGTTTGGCATCGCCGCGCGCTTCGATCTCATGCAGGCGGTGAATTGCGACGTCCCGCCCAACCAGGTATTGCTGCGCGCCGAACCGGCCATACGCATCATTCCGGCTGCTCGCGCGGCACGGGAAAGCGTGCGGCTCGACGCAATGCAAAGGCGTGCCGTGGCCGAGTGGCTGCGTCGCCTGCAAAAAGGCGTGGATTTTGTGCTGGTGGATAGCGCCGGCCATGCCAAGGGCGTTTCGCTCTTGCAACCGCCGCCGAGTCGGGTGGTCATTGTGGTCACCGCCAACAGTCTGGGGATCACCGACGCCTATACACAGATCAAGCGGCTGGCGCAGGCAACAGAGGGCCGCAGCTTCGAGGTGATCGTGGCGCGCGCAGCCAGTCGCGCAGCAGGCGAAACGGCATTCGCCAATATGCGTGATGTCGCCCGTCGCCATTTGGGCGTGAAGCTCTCACTCATGGGTTGTCTGCCAGCGCAGGTCGCGCCGGCAACGGCCAGCCAGGCGCTGGCGGAAGTGTTATTGCATCCCGCGCAGGCGGGGCAGGTAAAGCAGGTGGAGCCGCTCGAACAAGGCCGCGCGCGCGCCGCTAGATTTCTTAACTTCGGTCACGGCATGCGCAGTACGCCGGTAGCCGATCCAGTGGTATAGTCCTTAAAGGGGCAAGGTTCATGACAGTCACCTATCGGGAAGAGCGGATGTATACCGCGACAGGCCAGCTAAGTAGAGAACAGCTCATACTTCAGTACGCGCCACTGGTGAAGCGGATCGCCTATCACCTCATGGCGAAGCTTCCGGCCAGCGTACAGGCTGACGACATCATCCAGAACGGCATGCTCGGGCTGATCGACGCCGTCGGGCGCTTCGAGGAAGGCATGGGCGCGCAGTTTGAAACCTACGCCGTGCAGCGTATACGTGGCGCCATGCTTGATGGCCTGCGTGAGAACGACTGGCTGCCCCGCAGCCTGCGGCGCGACATGCGGCGCATCGAAGGCGCCATCAGTGCACTGGAGCAACAATACGGTCGCCAGCCCACCGAAGGCGAGCTCGCCAAAACGCTGGACATGACGCTCGCCGAATATCAAAAGATGCTGCAAGACGCGCGCGGTCACCAGCTCGTCTATCTCGAAGATTTCGGTTCTGAAGGCGATGACGACTATCTTGATCGCCATGTGCCGAGCAGCAACGCCGATCCGCTCGAAACGCTGCTCGACAAAAACATGCGCGACGTCCTCATCAAGGCCATCGTCGATCTGCCTGATCGGGAGCGTACCGTCATGGGGCTATATTACGAGCGCGAACTTAATCTGCGCGAGATCGGTGAAATTCTGGGTGTTTCCGAATCGCGTGTCTGTCAGTTGCATAGCCAAGCCATTGCGCGCATGCGCGTGCGGCTACTGAAAAAATAATCGACATCGGCGGCACGCCAGCGCGCAGCATGCTTTGCGCGACTGATCTTGTGTTGCGCCGGACGAAGCCACAACATTGACCTAATCAATGGATACCATCAGCCTCATCGGCATCGCACTGGGCATAGGCGCGATACTTGGCGGCCAGTATTTGGAAGGCGGCCACATTGCCTCCTTGCTCCAGCCGACGGCATTCGCGATAGTTATGGGCGGCACCTTTGGTGCAGTGATGCTGCAAAGCCCGCTGCCGGTCTTCCTGCGCGGGCTGAAGATGGCGCAGTGGGTGGTTGTGCCGCCACGGCTAGCGCAAGATGAACTTATCGAGCGCATCGTCGAGTGGAGCCAGGCGGCGCGCAAAGAAGGCTTGCTTGCCCTAGAAGGCTATCTTGTTGAAATCACCGATCCGCTGTTGCGCAAGGGTCTGCAACTCCTGGTAGATGGCGCCGAGCCGGAGCGTTTGCGTGAAGTGCTCGAAGTCGAAATCTACGCCCGCGAAGACCAAATGAAGCTCGCCGCCAAAATTTGGGAAGCGGCCGGCGGCTACTCGCCCACCATCGGCATCCTGGGCGCCGTGATGGGCCTCATCCACGTCATGGAAAACCTTTCCGATCCGTCCAAACTTGGCGCCGGTATCGCCGTCGCCTTCGTCGCCACCATCTACGGCGTCGGTTTCGCCAACCTGTTTTTTCTGCCGGTGGCGAAAAAATTGCTCACCCACATTGCACGACAAACGCTGCTGCGCGAAATGTTCGTCGACGGCCTCATTGGCATTGCGAACGGAGACAATCCGCGTCTAATCGAAAGCCGGCTTAAAGGCTACGTAAATTAAACGGAACCGCGCCGCTCTGGATCACGGAAATCGGCCAGCTTCTCGAACGCGGGTTTCGCAAGCAAGTAACCCTGGAACAGGCGCACGCCCTGGTCGCGGAACCACTGGTATTCGTCCAGAGTTTCGACGCCTTCGGCGAGGAAGTCGATGCCCAAGTCGTTGCACGCCTGGAGGATCGCGCGGACGATGGCCTGACGTGGGCCCTTGCTCTCGATGCCACGCACCAGCTTCATGTCGAGTTTCAGCATATCCGGCTGAAAATCGGCGAGCAGGTTGAGGCCCGAGTAACCGGCGCCGAAGTCGTCGATCGCCACTTTCAAACCCAGGCCGCGATAGCGATTCACGACGCTGGCAAAATGCGCCTGATCGTCGATCATTTCTCCCTCGGTCACTTCGAGGATGATGCGTTCGGCGGGCAAACCGCAGCGGGCCGCAGTGGCAAGCATGCTACGTATTGGCGCGTCGGAATCCTGCACGCTGCGTGGCAGTAGATTAAGGTTTAGATGGCTGCGAAGATTGAGGCGCATGGCCAGCGCGATTGCAACTTGGCGGGTCTCCTCATCGAAGCGGTGCAGGTCTCCGGGCAGAACCTGCTCAAAAATGGAGGCCGCCGACTCGTTGCCGAGGCCGCGGACCAGCGCTTCATAGGAATAGATGGTGCCTGCGTCAGCATCGACGATGGGCTGGAACGCGAATGAGAATTCCGGCAGGGTGGCCGCGGTTGTGGCGAGGGCCAGGTTGCAAATAGCGGAAGATTTCACAGTAGTAGCGAGCTTGCCGTTCGGCGTTCTGCGGTTCCGCTGCTGCGCGAGCGCCAACGTCCGGCGAGGAAGCTACTCAGCAGCTTCCTCGCGCGGCCCATGTCCACCTGTGTGAGGCAGAACGCCGTGCCGAAAAAATCGTTCATGCCCTCGATGGCCTCGATATCTTCCCGACTCATCACCGAATAACCCATGGTCCAGTCGCCGAAGGCGCGAGCGGGTATAGGCTCCCGGATGATCTGGGTGATTTTTTCGTGGCGCGGGTCGGCCAATATCTTGGTGTATAGACTGTCTACCACTTCGGCTTCGCCTTCGAGCACCTGGAAGAAACTGCCTTCGGCATAGATCAGCATGCCGGTAATACCCTGGCCCGCATTGGTTGCGCGCGCTTGCTTCAGCAGCGCGACCAGCTCGGGGTCGCTAAACGCACTCCTTGCGGCACTTGCGTAGATGCAATGAATCAAGGAATCCATCAAAATCTTTCCGTCGTGGCGAGATGCTCGGGGCGCACTAAGCCCACCACAGGATAACGGTCGGAAATTAGATTTCTTGAGGCGGCGAAGCGGCTGCCGGTATTTACTGCAACGTGGGCCTGAGGCCCGCGCAGGGTCAAGTTAGACCCAATTAAACTAAACCATCACCCCCCAATAGCGGGCCAATGCGTAGAGGCCCCCGGCCAGCGCGCCCACGCCGACGATGATGGTCCATTTCTTGGCGGTAGAGAACTCCGTACGTTGCACCACAATGTAGGTGGCGGCACCGGCCGAGATCGCGATAAGAACGCCCCTTGAGATGGGATCGTTCAGCACTTTGAGGATATCCGTCGCGAATTCCGGCGCCTTTATCGGGGACACATTGTTGGCGACGAGGAGTTTGGTGAGTTCCTGCGGCGTGGTAGTGGCCGGCAGCGCACTCAGGCTCCACGCCGATTTGGCGACGGCCGAACCCGTGACGGTCTCTCCAGCGACCGCGGCGAAGGCCTTCGCAAGGCGCTTGTAGTCGCCTGGCTTATCGGCAGCGACGCCCGCATCGGCCGGCAAGGCCACGACCACAGATCGCCCCGCATCGGCCGATGCGGCGAGCGCGCGGCCCAGACTGAGGCTAGGTTTGCCGAGAATGTCATCAGTGACTGCGGCGTCGGAAACGAGCGTCGAGACGGTATAGGGGCGCAGTACGAACGGCGTGGAAGCTGTAATTTTCATATCTGCTCCTTCGGCGCAAGTTCGGCGACGGCAACCTGTTAATGAGTCGATGAGGTGCTGGTTTCATTTTGATCGAGCCTGCTGAGCCAGCGCGTTGCTGCGCTTGCTAAATCAAACGTCCTTGGATTCAAAAATAAGCAGGTCGACACCCGCCTGGGCGAAATTCGCTAGATCTGCCGCCGTCGCCTGGCCTTCGGGCGAATTGAGTGCCTGCTGGATCGTGGACAGGGAGTCAAAGTTGAGTATGGCAGCAAGGTGGTACATCGAATCACCGTGCGGTGTCGCAACCGGGCCGGCGCTGACTTCATAACGGCGCAATGCCGAAATCTTCTTCGCAATCGGCAGGTGTGTCGAAAAATAGTAAGCGTTGAACGCTGCCGCGTCTGCCGGCTTCTTATACAGCGCAATGAGCTTCGCCATCGTCCCGCCTCCTATTCGCGTTATGCTCTGCGCTTGGGATCGTACTCACGTTCCAACGAGCTGCGGTCCCACTTCGCCCAGTTGGCGGCGGCTTCGTAGGTGGTCTGCAAAAAATTGAGTAGCGTGGAATCTGGCGACTCTGATTGCCGAACCACATCGTAGGGCAAAAAAAATTCATGCAAATCCGCGTTGTAGAACACCTCCGTTGGCGTTAGGGGGAGGTGTCAACTATTTCGGGGGAAGGTTAGAGTCCGCCCGAACGAAGGGTAAGGCGTCGCCCAGTTCCCGGGGCGAACTCCGTGCTGCTAGTTACAGACGCGGGAGAGCCTTTCTGGCTATTGCCTTGACGATCTCGACTGACTGACCGCCTTTCGGAACACTCACGCGCAAAACCAAGGCCCCCTTCTTTGCGTAGAGCTCTGCGTATCCATCCAAGTCCGGTGTCACGAAGGACCCACTTCCGAACTCTGGCGCGGCCTCTGGATTCTTACCGCCATTCCTGCGCTTCCATGCCGCGAGGTCGCCGTCGTGCAAACTGATGTCAACAAAAGCCAATCCCTTGCTGGGATGAAAGGTGCAGGTAATCTCACCCGTCGACGGGTCAGTGGCGGTCGGCGCTTCCTTGAGTGGTCCGACGATCTGTTGGATCTCCGGCACCGTTACAAGCTTGCAAGGATTCGGCTGCGGCGCTGCCGCGAACACACTCAACCTTGCGCCGGTGGCAAGAATCGTCGTCGCCATGGCGACGACCACTAGAACTCGCGTTGCGCTCATCGTACTTTCCTCAGGAATGTCGAAGCAGCTACAGGCTGCAATAGGATCGGCGGCGACTTTACGCCGGCACCGTACTTCGTGACACATAATGTGAATTATACGTAACACCGGCCGACTTTTGAAAGCGAGCATGGCCGAAAAGGTAGTTATTGGGAATGCTGAGCTTTGGCGTGGTGACGCGCTGGAAGGCTGCCACTGCTGCCGGCCGTTGACGCAGTGATTACCGACCCGCCATTCAATGGCGGAAAAGAGTTTGCCAAGGACTTCACCTACGACCCGCAAGCCGGCACCTGTGTTTGCCCGGCCGGCAAGGCGCTGTACCGGAATGGATCGAACTGCAAGCACAACGGCCATCTGGCCGTGAAGTTCCAGGGCGCCCTGCGCGATTGCCTGCCCTGCGGCCAACGCAAGCAATGCCTGCGCAAGCCAGAGACGACGAAGACGCGGCAGGTGTGCTTCTTCCGCAGCAAGGCGGATGCGGCAGCCCTCAACGTCATGGACCTCATGAAGCGGGCCATTGATTCAAAGCGTGGGCGGGAACTCTACGGCAGACGCTTCGCGACGGTAGAGCCGGTGTTCGGCAACATTCGGCACAACAACCGGCTAAACCGCTTCACGCTGCGCGGGCAGAAGAAGGTCGATGGGCAGTGGAAGCTGTTCTGTCTGGTGCACAACATCGAGAAGCTGGCGCATCACGGGTATGGGCAGTAGAGGAAGGCCGATAGAGGAACCCTCTCGCGCTTTGCGGATGAGTGTCTCGACGTGATTTGATCGCGAAACGACAATGAAAATGGCGCTGGTGATTCAGCGCCATTTTTTATGTTGGATTTGGGAGGAGAAAAGGGGTTTTTCTACAGCTTCAACGCCATGGTCAGCGACGCCGACAGGCGTCCGCTGCACCTAAAGTTAGGCAAATCCTCTTTGTGTGTGAATCTTCCATGGCCGCTCCCCTAATTTTCCACTCAATGGAAGCAGAAAATTGACCACGTTTCATGTTCATGTGCCGCCACTTCAGCATTTCAACGGCATTCAGCGTCCCAGCTAGCACGCTCTCTCGAATCCGTTGGAGGGGGCGCTAAACAAGGCTTCTGGTAGGAACCCCTGTCAGCAGGGGCGAGCGCTCCAGTAGCCTTGCCGAGGTGGGGCTTCTCTGCGCGTTCGGTGCGCAATCCAGGATATTTCGTCTGAACGAAATCGGTGATTTGCCAAAGCGCCAGCACATTCACCAGCGTCGCCACACTTATGGCTGTGATAATCCCGATGCCAATGCGCCGCAGCAACCATTCAATCGATCCGCCGATGACTGTAGCTGACGCCGCGCCGGCGAAAAGGCCAACCCCAGCGAAAAGAACAAAAAACCCCCACACGAAGATCGGCGCAGCGGTATCACTGTTCATGTGAGACACATAATGCTGAGATATACCCTGGAACCCGACCCACGCGCCCCACGCGCCTCCGACCAAAGGCCACAACGCGCGGGTGAACCACCAGTATGGACTCTCGCGCTTCACCGCTTGTTTTCGCCTTGCAGCAGTCCTTCAATAGCATTGCGCGCCCGGTTTAAGTGGCGTGTCGTTGTTTCGATCTTTTGCAGTTGGCAACCAGAGGATTGTACGTTCCAGGTCAAGCTCAGGGATTGATTGAACCCACTGCGGAGCACAAATGCTTTCAATGGCATGATTCGTCGTTGGGTTGAGACGGGGAGAGGGATGACTTCTTCGACCTGAAGCGTCTGTTGCCGGTTACGCCATTGCACCCGAGCGCCAAGCCAGTCACCCGCCCCGCCATCGATGAGTACGAACCCGCGGCTATCGGCGCTCAGATTTAGATAGCAGTAGCTACCTCCCTCGCCGGTTCCAGCCCATTCGCCTGAAAAGAAGCCAGGGGAAGTGTCGGGCGGCGGCGTCAGGGCGCTTGCGCCCCCTAGCCAAACAGAAAACAATACCAGTCGTATGAAATAGCGCATGTTCTCGCCTTGGCTCTGGATAAGAATACGTGTTCATGCAAAGCGATATGCCAGCCTAACGACCAAGGTGAACGGTGCTGCGCTTTTGCGGCGTCCGCTCGACCGCCGTGTTGGGCGTCCAATCGTGGCTCGTCAGTCAGGTATTAGCTTTTTTGCGCGCCTTCTTTCCGGGGTTAACCTGTGATGCGTCGACGGTGTTTGGGCCAAGCTTCGTCGTCGGCACGAGACCTACTCGGGAAATGCCAATCATAGCGCCAGGGACAAGGCTTTCTTTGTCTGGACCAACTGCACCGATTCCAATTTGGTACTCCACCATAAGATCGAAAATACCTTCATGAAGCCCATAGTGCTGGACGAGTATGCCAGCCAAGTCCTGCAATGAAATTGTCGGGCTGATAGGAATGGGGTGCTGCGCTGGTACCTTTACATTAGTGGGCATGTTTGGTCCTCCATTGAGGCGTTCCGGATGTGAATGAGGGGGGGAAAGTCTCGATTGATCCGTCAGGTGTCTCAAAGGTCACGCGAACGTTGTGATTAACGTCAGCCTTGACGCTCACGAAGGCGTCGAGCGCACGAACAACCACTTCATTTAACGAAACTCCATCGACGACTGCGCGTAGTGTCGCGGCCCGGTGGAGAGTTGGCGTAACACGCACATTAAAAAGTCCGCGAAATGGTCGCTGAGGCTCTTTGCCAACGGCCACGCAGGTTTGAAGGTAGTCTTCCACGGCTGCTTCAAATTCTTTTTGGAGCTCCGCTGGGAATGCAGATTCATAGGTGACAAGGTCATCTATAAACAGGACCTTTCCGCGACAAATGCCGCGAGTCATATCCAGTTCTGTAGTACCTTCGTAGTCTTTGTACTTGAGGATGTCCACGGTCGTTCCTAGATAAATCCGTTGATCTTGAGGTGCTCGATCACGTCCGCGATACACCCTTTATCGACATTTGGTGATGGGTGTGGCTGATGACAAATGATCAATGCCTTCTTTTCTGTGTGGAAGAATTTTCTGCGAGAGCCGCTGTTCTTCAGCATCGTGTAACCGAGATGCTCGAGAATCCCTTTCAGCTCTTGCCACTTAATGTCCGTAGCTGGCGGGGTAGCGCATAGTCTTTGCAGGGCTTTCTGGTGCTTTGACATGAAGGTTTAGATCGTCAGGGCATATAGTGTAACTGAAAAATAGTTACGATGCCCATAGTTGATGTTTTCTTGTGTTTTCAAGCTTCTGCTTTGACCGCGTGTCAGGTGCCCGTCTGCGCTGGAGACGCCCAACGT
>Ga0335397_10000067_pt1 | contig 106900 bp, 86 predicted proteins | sample MAT04_FD_205740 | JGI IMG/M metagenome (GOLD analysis project Ga0335397, IMG submission 205740) | Freshwater microbial communities from Lake Fryxell liftoff mats and glacier meltwater in Antarctica - MAT-04 (spades assembly) (version 2) ...
TTTGTCTGACTGCCCACAAGAAAAGATGGGGGTTCTGGGAAAGTACTGCGCCGAGTGCGTTTACGAAAGGGAAGATCAAGAAAGGCTACATTTTCAGGGAAATATCAACGGTCGGGAATTGCTGGTAACGGACGGTCATCCGTAGGGGAGCAAAGGCGGCCTACAAGGTAACGAGCTTACGGAGGGAAACATGAGCCAGGCTTCGACCTGGGATGGCATGTCACCGCAACTTCGCAAGGTAGCGGAACGAGCCCGAAATGAACCGGACGGACGGTTTCACTCATTGGCTCATCTCATCGACGAGATGGCACGGGCTCGCGCGTTTGGCCGACAGCGTGCGAACGCTACGGTCGGCGTGGATGGGGTCACGAAGGAGATGTACGAGCAAGACCTTCAAGGCAACTTCAAGGATTTGATCGAGCGTCTGAAGGCGAAGCGTTATCGCCATCAGCCGATCCGGCGTGTTCACATCCCGAAGGACAATGGTAAGACTCGCCCACTGGGCATATCGGCTTTCGAGGACAAGGTGGTTCAGGATGCCGCTCGCGAAGTGCTGCAAGCCGTTTACGAACAGGAATTCCTGGACTGTTCGTATGGTTTTCGGCCCGGACGCAGTGCCCATGACGCGATTCGTGCGTTGAACCGTTCGGTGGAACGGGGTGAGTGCAACTGGATTCTGGAGGCGGACATTGTGTCCTTTTTCGACAGCGTGGCCCGAACCGCGCTCGAGGAGATGCTCTGGAACGCGATTCCAGCGACTGAATCATAAGAGAAGGTAGCTCTTTGAGCAGGAAGCCGTTAGGCCCGGCCCGCAATCGAGCGTCGGTGGCGAATCACGAAACACTACCGGGCCTCGTTGTTCGTCTCGTAGTCCGTTAGCGTGCGCGGCGTCATGGACGCCCGCAGCGCGTTCAGCACTGCGAGTACATCGATGATCTCTTGCGTGATCGCGCCGGCCACCGGGGGTAGGTAGCCCGACGCGGCGACGAACATCGCGATCACGCTCAACCCCATGCCGCCGATCGCGCTCTGGAGCGAGATCGATCGCATCCGCCGGCCGATGTGGAGCAGTTCGTCCACCCGTTCCAGTGAGCTGTCCAGAATGACCGCGCCGGCGGCTTCGGCGGTGACGTCGCTCCCCTGGCCGAAGGCGATCCCCACCGTCGCCGCCGTCAATGCCGGCGCGTCGTTGATTCCGTCGCCCATGAACACCGTGTTGGCACGCTTCGTTTCGTCTCGCACCAGAGCGAGCTTCTGTTCCGGACTTTGGCCCGCGTGGACCTCGGTGATACCCACTTTGTCAGCCAGGTAGCGAACCTCGGTTTCGCGGTCGCCGGAGACGAGCAGCACTCGCTCAAACCCGTGCTGTGGTTTCAGGTGCCGGACGAACGACGTGCCCTCCGCCCGAGGCTCGTCGCGGAACCGAAACGTCGCCGCGTACCGGCCGTCGATGAGTACCACGCACTCCAGCCCGCCCGCAAGCGGCGGCAACGCCTCCGCCGACGCGGGCGACTGCGCGGCGAGCTTCTTGCGACTGGTGACCTGAACGGCTCGGCCGCCGATCAACCCGCGCAGCCCCTCGCCGGGGCGCTCGCTGACCTCCACCGCTTCCGCGAGTGAGAGTTTCGCTTCGGTGGCCGCGTCGATCATCGCCGACGCGAGCGGGTGGCGCGAGTAGCGTTCGAGACTCGCCACGGCCGCGAGTGCCTCGTCCTTCGCGAACCCGTCGGCAGGGAGCACCTCGGTCAGCTTCGGTTGCCCGTAAGTGAGCGTACCCGTCTTGTCGAAGATCGCGACCCGGCAGGTGTCGATCTTCTCCAGCACCGCCGGATCCTTGATGATGATCCCCCGTCGCGCCGCCAGCGAGACGGAGCCGATGATTGCGACCGGGATGGCGATCAGCAGTGGGCACGGTGTGGCAACCACCAGCACGCCCAGGAACCGCGACGCTTCGCCGCTGAACGCCCAGGCCAGGAGCGCGATGGCGATGGCGACGGGTGTGTACACGGCCCCGATCTGATCGCCGAGGCGCCGGAGTTGGGGGCGTTTCTCTTCCGAATCGCGCATCACCTGCATGATCTTGGCGTACCGCGAATCGACAGCGGTTTTCTCCGCGCGGATCGTCAGTGCCCCGTCGCCGTTGATGGCCCCGGAGAGGACGCCCGAACCGGTGGCTTTCGGCAACAGGTACGGTTCGCCCGTCAAATACGATTCGTTCATGGTGCTACGGCCGTCGACCAGGATCCCGTCGACGGGACACGTCTCGTGCGGAAACACCAGCAGCGTGTCGCCGACCGCGACCTGAGCCAGTGGGACATCAGCGACGCTCCCGTCCGTCTTGCGGTGAGCAATCGAAGGTAAACGCTTCGCGAGTGCTTCTAGCGCGAAGGACGCGCGGCGCACGGCATACGCTTCGAGCGCCTGCCCGCCGGACAACATGAGCACGACCAGCGTGCCCGCGAGATACTCCCCGAGGATCACTGACGTCACGATGGACATGCCCGCGAGCAGGTCGGAACTGAACTCCAAGCGCGACAAGTGGATCACCAGACCCCACAACAGCGGAACGCCGCCCAAGAGCGCGACCCAGAGAGGAACTGCGTGCGATGGAACGCCAAAGACCGTGTCGTTGGTCCCGGCGCCGAATCGCAGAATCAGATGAAGTCCGATCCCCGCGACGGCAAGCGCGGCGATGGCCAGTTCCTTCGTGCAGAAGGTAGCGAGGAATTTTGACAGCGGTCGGGTCATGTGGTCTTGCCAGTTGGGTTTCGAGTGGTCCGCAATCATGGCGGACGGGAAAGTATCTGCCACGGCGGACCAGATCTCAGCGGGCCGGGGTCGCCCCGGCGTTCGAGCGCTGCACCACCTTGGCCAGTTCCACGACACCCGCCGGGGCCAGAGAGCAGGCAGCAATCAGTCCCCAATCGGCGATGGTGAGCGGGACGGTATGAAGGACCATTTGCAAGAACGGCAGGTACACCGCGGTCACTTGGAGAACCAGGCAAACCGGTAGAGCAGATTCAGGAAATATGTAGCGTGAATAAGGGAGGGCGAGGCCACCCCTTTGCACATCTTCGGTTATCCGTAACCTCTTGGCAGGACAAATCATGGAGGAAGTCTCATGATCCTGCCACCACGTCCAGAGTTGGTTGGTTCTCTGGCAACAGAAGTCTTGGCCCGCTTGCCCTTGGCCGAGGCCTTCTACCAACTCTGGCGTCATCTCACCGACGATGCCGTTCTTCAATCCATCTTCAACCAACACCGCGGACGATCTTACCAGCATCAGTAGCGAACGCGCACTGTGGCCATCGACGGTGCCTTCACGTCGGTGGCGACCGGTACCGGGTCCTGAGTCGCCTCCGGTTCCTCCGAGCGAGCTGCCCACCACTGTGCGGCCTTCTCCGCGTTCCACTCCGATACACACCCGCAAGCCAGCAACGCCTTCTGCAACGCATCCGCGCTGGGGTAGCGGTCGTCGGGGGCCTTCGCGAGGCAACGCAACACCACAGCTTCCAGATCGCGTGGAACGCCTTCGACTCGCTTCGAAGGCGGAACCACAGGCTGGTGGCGGTGCGCCGCGAGTTGATCGTAGATCGTCGTGCCATCGAACGGCGAGCGGCCCGTCAAGAGAAAGTACGCCACGCCACCGAGTGCGTAGAGATCGCAGCGGGCATCGGTCGGACCGCCGGGGATCGCCTGCTCCGGGGCCATGTACGCGGGTGAACCGCTGATCACGTTCTTCTCCGCAGTACCATTTTCCGCGTTGTCTGTGGTTCGATGAACGAGCCCGAAGTCGAGCAACTTCGCGACATCGTGAACGCCTCCGCGAGACGCGGCGAAGATGTTCGCAGGCTTGATGTCGCGATGGATCAATCCTCGCGTGTGTGCCTCCCGGAGTGCGGCGCAGACCTGCGACAACAGATACACCACACGACCCGGCGGCAACGGCCCTGAACGCCTCACAAGTTCATCGAGGTTCAATCCGCGAAGCAGTTCCATCACGTAGTAGAACGCACCATCGTCGGTCCGGCCGTAGTCGTAGATCTCGACCGTGTTCCAGTGCGAGAGCTGGGCGGTCGCTCGAACTTCTTGCTCGAATCGCGCGATGGCATCGGGGTCCGCGTCGATGCCGGGCCGAATCAGCTTGATCGCGCACGAACGCTTCAGCAACTCGTGCTCGGCGCGATACACTTCGCCCATGCCGCCGGCCCCGAGCCTTTCCTGAAGCCGATACTGCCCAAACTTGCGGGCACGGTACAACTCCCACCGGCTGATGTTCAGGATGTGCGAGTAGAACAACGCCTCGGCGACCGCGACCAGCGCCACCGGGAACGGCGTTCCGTGATGGAGCGAGTCGAACGCCTCCTGAACCTTCGGTTCGTAGAGCCGCAGGAAATACATGCTCGCATAGGGGATCAATCCCGCGGGAATCATCACGGCGAGCGCACGCGGCCAGGTGTTCGGGATCAGCAATCCGTAACTGATGATGATGAGCACCCACACGCCGTGAACGAAGTAGCAGTCCATCATCATGGTGGTGAAGTCGCCGGCCCGCGCTCGTTCCAGCATCAGGGCGGCTGGCATCACGGTCATCTGCAGACCCACCGATCCGAACATCGTCAGTTCGAGAATGCGCAACTGCCAGATTGAGAGTGAGGAAGCTTGCCAGAGAATCCCCAGGCAGAGCAAACACACCACCATGATGACGAAGCGGAGTTCGAGAAAGGGGAGATCAAGGGTCGGGATCATCGCGAGGATTAATGGACCCGTGGTGACGAACGTGACCCAGAACAACCGGCGATGGAGCAGTTCGGCGGTTTCGTGAGCGAACCCGCGTTGCTGCGACTCCACCATGCGAACCTTTGGTGAAGAACCGCGAGAAGCGGGAGTGCTATCGACCACGGTGGCAGGCGATGCCGCCGACGCGAGCATTCGATTAAGAGGAATGATGGGCTTTTCGAGGAAGCTATTTGCCTGCGCGGAAGCGAGCAGCAACCCCTCGACCCGCGATCGCAACTGGGCATCGCTCCCGCAGACTTCATCGAGATAGGCCTTGCGCTCTGCGGGGTCGGTGCGATCGATGGCTTCGAGGAAGATGCTTCGTTCGTTCATCGTGGGCGACCCATTACGTCAACCATTCAAATGCACAACATGCGGGGAGATCCATGTTCTGTTTTTGTAGCTGGCCTCTGTGAGGCCGGTCTTTGTGGGGCTATCGTCGTCCGGGGTCACAGACCCCGGCTACAACGATACGGCGATTTCCAACTTTCGGTCGCCTAGTCACCAGCCATCTCGCGGTAGAGCCAGGCACGGGCGAATGCCCAGAGGCGTTCGGCCGAGCGCGTCGAAATCCCCATGCACTCCGCCGCCTGCGCGTTGGTCAGTCCCGAGAAGTACCGCAACTGCACGAGTTGCACGGCCTCGGCATCCACTGCCGCGAGTCGCGTCAACGCTTCGTCGAGCGCGAGCAAGTCGACATCGGTTTCAGGAGCGGCAATCTGGATATCATCGAGTGGCACACGCTCCCGTTCGCCACCGCGTTTGTGGGCGTGCTTCTTGCGAGCGTGATCCACCAGGATTCGTCGCATGGACTCGGCCGCCGCCGCGAAGAAGTGCCCCCGGTGATTCCATGCGAGATCGGGTGAATCGCCCAGCAATCGGAGGTACGCTTCGTGAACCAGTGCCGTCGCGTTGAGGGTGTGCCCGGGTGCCTCGCGAGCCATGTTGCTTGCCGCGAGTCGCCGGAGTTCGTCGTACACGAGAGGGAGAAGCTGGGATGCCGCCGCCCGATCCCCGCCGTGAATGGCCGTCAGGATTTGGGTGACGTTATCCACGGAGGCCCCCGCCGTCAGTCGTGCAACAGGTGAACTCAGGGTATGAGTATACCCGAGGGGAGAGGCTGTGTGGAGTGCGTCAGAGTGTCGCGAAGTTCTTCAGCATTTGAAGGCCGACTCGCTGACTCTTCTCGGGGTGGAACTGCGTTGCGAACACGTTCTCACGCCACACGACAGCTGTGAATGGGGTCGGGTAGTCGGCCGTTGCCGCCACGCATGTGGGATCAGTTGGGACAGCGTAGTACGAGTGAACGAAGTACACGGCGGCGTTTGCTGGTAGTTCCGCGAACAGCGGGCACTTCGGTTGCGTCAGATCCAGCGTGTTCCAACCCATGTGTGGAACCTTTAGCCCGGGGATCGAGGGGAATCGCACCACATCGCCCGGGAAGATATCGAGGCCGGCGTGTTGCCCGTCTTCGAATCCACGAGTGAAGAGGAGTTGCATCCCGAGGCAGATGCCCAGGAACGGCCGCCCACGGTTAATGTGCTCGGTGATCGCGGTTCCGAGTGGGGTGTCTCGCAAGCGGGCGCTGGCATCGCAGAACGCCCCCACACCCGGGACCACGACCTTGGTGGCCTTCGCGATGTGGTCGGCATCCGATGTGATCGTTGCAGCATGGCCGACCTGCTCGAACGCCTTCTGGACGCTCCGCAAGTTCGCCATGCCATAATCGACGATCACGATGTCGGATGCCATGTTGTTCAAACTTTCGCATCTGTCGCGGCCGGTTCGGACCGTCGCAACAGCAGTCCCGCGGCCAGAATCCCCACGCACATCACGATCACGCACATCGCGATCATGATCCAGTCGAAGAAGATGTATTGCGTTCCCGGGCCGATCCAGGGCCAGCCGAACCACGTGACGACCACGCCCAGTGCCAGGCCCGGCCCGAACGGCAACTCGCGAGTGTCCGTGAACTCGCCACCCACCGGGGACGATGGAGGAACCTCTGGAGCCTTCACGAAGATGACCATCACGATCTTGATGAGCAGCGCCATCCCCGAGCCAACGAACAGCGAGATCACCGCGGCCTGCCAGCCCAGAAACGCCCCCGCCATCATGAGCAGGTCCGCATCTCCAAGTCCCATCGCCTCACGACCGAATCCGAGTTCGAACAGCGCTTTCACAATGCGAACGACCATCGACCCGACGAATGCACCGATGATGCCGTTGAGCAATCCGAGGCGGATGGTCCCGGGCGGGGCGAACTCGAACGTCGGGCCGTAGAACGGCCACAGTTGCACGCCCGCAGGGATCTGTCCCCAGTGCTCGGGGAGCATCCAGGCTGGTTCAGGAGGTAACTGGTTCAACACGGCCAGGGGGTTCGGCCACGGCCAGGGCATCAACGCCCCTCCGACGATTCCCACGAGCAACCCGACATAAGGAATCATCGGCGGGATGATGCGGTGCTCGGCGTCGATGACCGCGGCCGCGATCAAGGCCCACAGCAGGAACGCGTGATAGAAGAACATCGCGATACACGGCCAGGGCGGAAGCCCCGTCGGCATGGCCAGGACGTTGAACCGCATCGCGGGGACGTTCTGCCAGTTCGCGATCACTTCAAGCCCGTATAGCGCGAGCGTCGCGAGACCCGTGCCGATTTCAACTCGCAGATACCGGGCCGAGAACGTCGCGCCGCAGTTCCGGCACTTCCCTCGCAACAGGAGGTAGCCCAGGACAGGGATGTTATCGCGTAAGCGGATCGGTTTGAAGCAGGTGAAGCAGCGAGACGACGGCCAGATGATGCTCTTTTCCAAAGGTAATCTGGCGATAAGGACGTTCAGGAACGACCCCACCATCAATCCGAGGATGAAGACCCAGAGGCACCAGAACGCGACGATTGCGTATGACCACCATTCCATGAAGAGAGGATAGCAGTCGCGACCGCTTCTGGCGACTGAGTGTCGGCATCGACCTGGAAATGAGCGAGTTCGCGATAAAGCGGCGTGCGTGCGGCGATGAGCGATTGCACCTCGTCAAAGCCGCCCTTCGGGGTGAGGTTCGGTCGGCGAGCCGCCGTCGTGGGATCGCCTTGCAGTCGGTTCCAGCTCGTTTCCGGGCTTGCGATGAGCCAGACGACGAACCCGGAGGCGCGAAGCAATTCGCGGTTCGCGGGCCGCAACACCGCTCCACCACCGGTCGCGATCACGAGACGATCACGCTGGCACAGATCGGCAAGCGCTGCCGCCTCGCGATCGCGGAAGCCCGATTCCCCCTCGGCGACGAAGATCTCCGCGATGGATTTCCCGGCGACGGCTTCGAGGTGCTCGTCGGCATCCGCGAAAGTCCACCCGAGTTGCCGGGCGAGGAGCCGCCCCACCGTGGTTTTCCCGGACCCGCGATATCCGATGAGAATGATGCGTTCGTGTTGCATGATGTGAGGTGAAACGCGGCGACCCTGAACTGTGTTATCCGCCGCAAAGCGGCCGTTGGAGGGTGGAATCTTGCCGAGATGGCAAGGCTTTACCCCCCACCCGGCTCGCAAAGCCTCGCCACCTGAAGCAGAAAACCCCACTAAGGGGGGAGGGCAAAAGACACTCACCTCCCCCCTCGTGGGGGAGGTCGCTCCGAGTCTTCGAGGAGCGGGTGGGGGTAAAGCCTGAACATCTCGGAAAGCTTTTACCCACCATCCGCCGACACCACTCAGTCCTCGCCATTCTCGTCTGAGGGTTCGGCTGCGTCGTCCGTGGCTTCTTCGCCTTCAACCTGGAATGCTCGGGTCAGCGGCGACAACGCCTTTCGTACGATCTGCCGCATCAGGTCCAGGTCGGGCGTGTGGTCGATGAACAACTCGATCTGCCGTGCCGCCTGGCGGACGAACATATCCACGCCCGTGATGACGTGGCATCCCCGGAGCTTGGCTTCACGGAGCAACATCGTTGTTTCGGGCGTGTAGATCGTGTCGAACACGGTTAGCCCGGGCTTCAGAATGCTGAAGTGGCAAGGAGCCTCATCCACATTCGGGTGCATCCCAACGGGCGTGCAGTTCACCAGGATATCGAACGGAACGGCATGTCGGGCGTGCCAGTCGACGGCCTTGCACTTCACCTCTTCGGCCAGTTTCTGGGCCTTGTCGTACGTTCGCCCGGCAATCGTGATCTGTGCCCCTTCGCTGTGAAGCCCGAACGCCACGGCCCGTGCCGCGCCGCCCGCTCCGAGAATGAGGATCGACAGCTGGTTGAGATGGACCGGGGGGCCATCCTGTGTTCGCTCGTGAAGGTGTGTCTTCACGGTTTCAATGATCGCGGCGTAGTCGGTGTTGAACGCCGAGAAGGTGCCGTCGGGCCGCCGCAACAACGTGTTCGCGGCCCCCGTGATCTCCACGGTCGTTTCCTTCTCCTTCGACAGGTTGGCGGCCATCTCCTTGTGCGGAACCGTGACGCTGTAGCCATTCACGGGAATCTCCGCGTACTGATCCAGCGTCTCCTTGAGCATCCCTCGGGGGACGCGGAACGGGAGATATAGCGCGTTCACCCCGGCCCGGCGATAAATGTGATTATGCAGCAACGGGCTGAGGCTGTGGCCGACGGGATCACCCACAACGCCAAAGATTTCTGTCTGTGCGTTGATCGACTTCACAGGGTATGTCGTGCGGAACTCGTCGAGGCAGGGCAACCCCGGCGCGATGCCTCGTTCGCGATTGAAGGCCGCGTAAATCCAGGGTGCCCCGTACTTCAACGCGAGGAAGCGGGAACATTGCCCGATATCGCCCATGCAGAACGCGACGGTCGGCTTCGGTGCTGACTGTTGGAGCCGGATGACCCGCATCACGTCTTCGGGACTCTGCCCCAGGACCGCGATCTTGTAGACATCGGCGTCCTGCTTGAGCATCCGGGCGTAAATCTCGTCGAGATCCTGCGGGGTTTCACCGAGGTTGTGATAGCTGATGATGCGCTTCACCTTGCCGAAGCGCGGGATCGTCGAGGCGATATCGGTCTCGAGATCGACCCACTCGAACGCGCCCGAGACGATGGCCTGGCGAAGAATGGTTTGCCGTTCTTGCTCGGTGCCCGGGAAACGCCCACCGTCGTTGGGTCGGCGCAGTGTCGCGACCCACGGGCACTGCTTGTGAGGTGTAAATCGCTTGAAATCGACAGCCTTGGCGAGGTAATCGAGCCGAAGTTCGATGAAGTTCGACCCGCGTTTGGCAGCCTCCTGAATCTCGGCGGCTACCATTTTGTGGCGAGTCCGCCCGATCACAACCAACACTCGGTCCGACCCCATGAGCGCCCCTCGGTACGCCTCAAATTACAAGTGCGTGTTAGTGTAACATGCTCGTCGCGGAAGTCACGAGGGAGAAAGCCGGCGGTCAGACCTTGCTGGCTTCCTTGTACATGACATGCTTGCGCACAACCGGATCGAACTTCCGCAGTTGAATCCGCTCTTTGCTGTTGTTGCGGTTCTTTTGCGTGAAATAACAGTGATCGCTCGCTTCGCTTTTCAGCTTGATCGTGGAGCGAGCTTCCTTCCCCTTCGCCATGGTAAACTCCGATTGTGGTGTGCCCAGACCCGCTTTGGTCGAAGGCAGACTGGCAGTATAGCGGGAAGACGGTCTGTCGTGCAGGGGCAGGCGCGAGAGGAAACCGGGTGGACCCGACGCTGCGATGTGGAATCACTGCAAACTGCAAAATACTGACTGCAAAATGCACAATTGCAATCCCCAAAGCAACGTGGTGTTTCACGTTGGGTCGTCGGGGTGTTTCAGGCAACAGATGTGATCGCAGTTTGCAGTCTCTCCCAGGCCCGACGGGAGGCTCGGCGGTTTACCCGCGCGCTGGTCGTTGGGGCGCTTCAGGCGTATTTCAGGCAGGCCGTTCGCCACTGCCTCGCGTGATCTTCGGCTGGACACGACCGCCACGAAAAGGCATATCGGGCGCGATCACTCGAAACCAGAGGAGCGGGTATGCGTGCGGTGTGGATCGCCGTCGCCACCGTGTTTGCCTGCACAGCGGACCGCACGGCCGCCCAGGAGTTGCCGCCGATCTCGACCGGCCCAGGTGAACCCGCGCCCTTGCCCGGCGGCACGAATATTTCGCGACCGCTCACCGTTGTCGAAGTTCCCACTCTTCCCCCAGTTGCCAAACCTGGCCCCGTTCCCGCTGGCCCCGCCGGGCCTGGTGGCCCCGTGCCAGATGCGATTGAGCGGGTCGAGCAGGTTCAGAAACAAAAGGCAGGCCCACGCGGGCCACTTGGGCCAACCTGGGATGATGCGGAATTGCTCATGTGGTGGACGAAAGCGGCACCTGTTCCGCCGCTCGTCACGACCACGCGCATCGGTGGCTCACCGGTCCTCGGCGGTCCGAATACTCTGATCGCGGTCGGCGGGCAAGCACTCGGAACACAGCCGATCGCCGGCGGCAGGTTCACGCTGGGAGCCGCACTGAATTCCACAGAGACAGTCGGGTCCGAACTGGTGTACTTCTTCCTGGGTAGCCGGACCTTCAAGACGACCATCAACGGTGTCGGGAACCAGCGGGTTCAATCGCTCGGACTCCCCTACACCGACTCGACCACGGGTCGCGAGGAAGCGTTCCCGGTGGTGATGCCCGGCGTTGCGACGGGGGCTGTGTTCGTAACCACGACAACGCGACTCCAGGGGGCGGAAGCCAACGGGGTCGCGAATCTCTTCGATGTCGTCGGGTTTCGGCTCAACGGAATGCTCGGCTACCGATTCTTGCAGGTGCATGAGGGGCTTACGATCGAGCAACGGCGATTCGCGGGGAACAGTTCCGGCGTTATCTACGACGAGTTCGTCGGGCACAACCAGTTCCACGGCGGGCAACTGGGCCTGCGCGCGGATCTCTCGCACGGTGCGGTGTTCTGTGAGATGTCTGGGAAAGTCGCACTTGGGCAATCGTTCGAAATGGTGCGAATCGACGGTGCCACGGCGATCGGCGGCTTCGTGCCGGGGGGCGTTTATGCTTCGCCCTCGAACATTGGCCGCTACACACGAAGCGTGTTCGCGGTGGTGCCAGAAGGGATGTTCAAGGTCGGGGTGAAACTCAGCGATTCGGGCCGGTTCTATCTGGGTTACAACTTCCTGTATCTGAGCGATGTGGTGCGGCCTGGCGATCAGGTCGATCGCACCCTGAACCCCGCGAACATTGTCGCGCTTAACCCGAATGGCGGCTTCGTTCCCAGTGAGCGCCCGCGACCGCTGTTTAACCAAACCGACTTCTGGGCACAGGGCTTCGTGATCGGCCTCGAAACCCGCTATTGACACCTGAACAGCTCCACCTAATCCTTCCCCAACACCCGATCGAGAGCCCAGCAGCCGCGAACGTGCGTGGCATTCGGATCGCGGAAGTGATTCAGGATATCGTCGTTGTCGCAACCCGCGTCTTGCAACGCATCCGCAAGAATCGGCAACACGTCGAACGTGCGATCGTCGTAGATACCGCGTGCGAGTTGCATCACCGTTGACGTGCGCCAGTCGGGATCGAATGCGACGGGCCGGTCTCGATCCCAGACACAACTCTCCCATTCCATGCCGGGAGCCAAGTGTTCGATCCACCGTGCGTCTGTGACTGCAATGTGGTAGGTCGCTTCCGGATATTCTGGGGGGAAGTCCTCGTCCTCATCGGCAAAGTCCTCGTCCTCATCGGGATCACGTTCCGGATAATTCAAACGATCAACGACACCTACACAAGAAATGAAGCGCTGGACGTTCGCCCGTATCCAAACATCGTCTGAGTACACATCGTGATCTCTCAGTTCCTGGCCAAGCGGAGTGGACCAAGCAGCGACTTGTGCCGCGTCTCTCTCGAGCGCTTGGCCGTTCGGCTGATGTCTGATCCACCAGAACCAATCGGTTGTGTCCCATAAAAACCCAAGGGCCAACGTGCGAGAAGGCACAAGCCCGAGATGCTCTTCCTGCCGTTTCGTCACGTGACAAGTCAGATGCTTATCGTTGATCGATTGGACTCGCACGTGGTAGAACATGGCCATCGCTTCGCCCTCCGGTCACTTGCTCGGCTGGATGACCTGATCGGCGAAGCGTTCCATCTCCTCCAGTTGCGGGCTGCACTGCAACAGCAGCAAGTTCACGCCGACCGCCTCGAAGCGTTTCACCTGATCGAGCACCTGACCAGGCGTGCCCACCAAGCCCGCACGCAAGCCGCGATTCGACACGGAGTAATCTTCGAGCGACACGCGCTGTTCGAGTTGCGTGCCCGCGAGCCACTGCTGGTAGTTGTTGTAACCTGCCTTCGATTGCTTCACGTCCGTGATGCGTGCGAGTTCGGCCTTCGCTTCCGCGTCGCTGTTCCGCACGATGCTGTACCCCGCCACGCCGAAGGTCATCGGTGGGAGCCCGAAGCCCTCGCGTCGTCGCCGCATGTCGGCGATCTTCTCGCCGACTCGCTCGGGCGGGTCGCCGTGCATCACGTAGGCGTCGCACGTTTTTGCGATGAGGTTCTTCGCGGCCTCGGACTCGCCGCCGGCGTAGATCACCGGTCGCGGGCGCGTCACGGGCTTCGGTTGCAGCACGTTGTCGGCCACCTTGTAGAACTTGCCCTCGAAGCTGAAGTGATCCTGCTTCCACACGCCATCGACGACCGTGAGCCATTCGGCGGTGCGAGCGTAGCGGTCGTCGTGCTGCTCGAAGTTGACGCCGTACTTCGTCGCCTCGTCCTTCCACCAACTCGACACGACGTTCAGCGACAGCCGCCCTGCCCCGCCGATGTTGTCGATGTTCGCGGCCTGCTTTGCCAGCAGTGCCGGGCTGTGGAACGTTGGTCGCACCGCGACCATCAGTTCGAGTTTTTGCGTGACGGCCATGAGAGCCGCAGCCGTGCTCCAGGCATCGAGCGACGGTGCCTCTTCGCCCTTGATGTCGTTGAGGTTCAGTTCCGCGACGAGCGACAGATCGTAGCCGATCTGCTCGGAACGCTGCGCGAGCCGCTTGCTGTACTCCCACGTGGGAGTCATGTTCTCGTCATCGACATTGCGGAGCCACCCGCCAAACACAGGCATCCAGTAGCCGTAGCGCATGGGGAATTCTCGTAGGCTTAGCCGCGACGCGGAGTCTTCGGAGCGGAGCGTGGGAGTGCGTTGAGCGCTCCGCTCCGAAGACTCCGCGTCGCGGCTAAGCGGGGTCATTTGGCGCGTGAAACCAGATAATCGACGAGTCTCGCGAAGGGGTCGAAACCCACGACGTTCTTCGCATCGGCCACGAAGTTCGACAGCGCGTTGATGTCGTAGTAGACGATCTTGCCGTCACGGTCGTCGATCATGTACTCGATGCCGCCCACGTCGATGCCAGCCGTTTGCATGATGGATTCGCACGCCGCGATCACTTCCGGCGGTGGCGTGTAACCTTCCACCTTCATGCCGGTTTTGGGAGCGTTCACCGGGCACGCACTGCGAACGAGTTCCACGCCATCCGCACGCTGGCAGATATCGGCAGGGCACAGGTTGAACGATTCGCCGGTCGTGAACACCTTGATGGCGTAGAGGTACTTGCCGCCGAGCGTTTCGACACGGGTGATGTGCCCGCCGCGTGCCGGCACGAACTCCTGCACGAGTGCTGTGTGATCGACGCCGAAGTCGAGTTGGTTCGCCTCGGCAGCGGCAGCGAGAACCTCACGGTTCTCGTACTTCACGATCCCCGCGCCGCTGCCGCCAATGTTCGCCTTCACCACGATCGGGAATCGCAACCCCTCCGTGGCCTCGACCGCCTTCGACGCATGATTGATGACGCGGGCCTTGGGGTAGCCGAGTTTCAGCGATTCGAGGAGCGTGAGTTGCCTGGCCTTCGAGAGTTCGATGCCGAAGCCCTGAAGACCGTTCACGACCGGCACGCCGAGGCGTTCGAGGTGAGCCATGAACCCGAGCGTAAAGAACATCCCTTGCACGCCGCCACGCAGATACGCCGACGGACTCATGCGGTTGAACACGAGTGAATACGGCGACGACTTTTCGCTCGGGTCGTAGAGATGTGCGCGTGGATCGAGGCGCACATAAGGGATTTCGCGGCGTTCGAGTTCGGCGAACAGCGGGCGAAACCAGTCGGGGTGTTCGTGGTAGATCGCGAACGGCAGGCGAGGCATGGTGTGTTCCCGGCAGGTGAGTTGAACCGATTGTACCCGGTCGGAATCACGTTGTCTGCGTTGCGGATTTGATCGCGTCCACGATGCGTTGCAGCGATTCATCCGACGTGCAGAGGGGTGGCATCGCGTACACCACCGATCCGAGCGGCCGCAGCAACACGCCGCGTTCGATTGCGAGTTGGCGGATACGCGGGCCGACTTCTGCGAGGTAGCCGCCCGCAACGTCGAGTTCGACTGCGGCGATGGTGCCGCAAATGCGAACGTCCTTCACGCCGGGCTGCGTGCGAAGCGGTTCGAGATGCAATCGCCAGAACGCCTCGATCCGTGCGGCGTTCGCCTGCCATTCTGGGGCCGCGAGCAACCGCCAGTTCGCGACGCCGACTGCACAGGCCAACGGGTTCGCAGTGAATGAGTGACCGTGGAAGAACGTCTTCGCGCGATCCGGCGTGTTGAACGCGGCAACGATCTCGGGCGACGCGATTGTCGCGGAGATGGGGAGCATTCCGCCGGCGATGGTCTTGGCGGTACAGATTAGATCGGGAACAACTGGTGAGTCTCGCCCGATTCCTCGAAGACTCGGAATAGGCTCGACGCTCCCGGCGTGCGAGTGAGCCCAGATGCGCCCCGTGCGGCACCCGGTCATCACCTCGTCCGCGATGAACAGCACGCCGTGCCGTTTGGTGACCTCGAAGATATCGCGGAGTTCTTGCGGCGTGTGCATCCGCATTCCGCCGGCACCTTGCACGAGCGGTTCGAGGATCACCGCCGCGACCTTCCCCGCGTTCTGCGTCAGCACCTCATCGAGGCGCTCGGCATTCACGGGAACCTGCAACGCCCGGAACAGCAGCGGCTCGAAGGTGCCGAAGAATAGCGGATCGCGACCGACGGCCATCGCGCCGAACGTGTCGCCGTGGTAGCCGTTCTCGAAGCCGACGAACAGCGTGCGGCCCGGTTCCCCGCGATGGCACCAGAACTGATACGCCATCTTCAACGCAACCTCGACAGCCGTGCTGCCGTTGTCGGAGAAGAACACGCGGCCAGTTGAGAAGCTCGAGTGGATCGACGCGAGCATCAGTTCCGCGAGTTCAACTGCGGGTGGATGCGTGACCCCCGCGAACAGCACGTGATCGAGCGTGTGGGCCGCTTGCGTGAGCGCATCGACGAGCGGCGGGTGGCGATGAGCGTGAAGGATCGTCCACCACGACGAGATCGCGTCGATTAGCGTGCGACCATCGGCGAGGTGGAGGAACTCACGTTCGGCACTGACGACGGGCAACGGATCGGCGGGATCGGCCAGCGATGTGTACGGGTGCCACACGGCAGCACGATCACGTTGGGCGAGGCGAGCCACGGGGTTTACCCCCGTGGTCTTCAAGCACCACGGAGGTAAACCCCGTGGCTCGCCAAATTGCGCCGCTGCATCACGCAACGCATCTGCGGTCCATTCGCCGTCGGGCATTCGCAGCGAAATCACACGGAATCCGCTGTGCTTCGCGATCTGCGCTTCGGCAAACTCGTCGCGTTCGCCCAGCAGCACGACCGCCGACACTTCGACGCCAGACAGCGCTCGCAGCGTTGCCAGCACGCGCCCGACCGCACCCACGGCCGACGACCCCACCAGCACCAGCGGTAACCCGAACGCACGGATGAGTTCGATCTGCAACACGTCTTCGGTGAGCGGCGACAGCGGCCCGCCGAACGTCTCGATCAGCAAAGGTTTCGTGGTCTGCGGAACAGCCGCGAGGATCTCGGCGACGACCGGCATCACGTGTCCTTCGCGTTTTGCGGCGAGGGCAGGGGCAACCGGTTGCGTGAAGCGTGCGAGCGGTTCGTGAACCGTGGTAGTGGGCACGAGGCGACGAACGCGAAGCGAGTCGGGGTCGCCGGTTTCGACCGGTTTCCAGTAGTCGAACTGATTGCCGAATTCGGACAGGAACAGCAGCGAGAACGCGGTTTTGCCAGCGTCGGTGTCGGTGCCAACCACGACGAAGCCATTCATCCGCGGATCGCCTCCGCGACGTGTTCGGCGAGTTGATCGAGCAAGTCAGTCGAATGGTCGGCGTGAATCGAGATGCGAAGTCGTGCAGTTCCCTGCGGCACCGACGGCGGCCGAATCGCACGGATGTCGTAGCCGCGTTCTTGAAGTGCGGTGGCGACACGAACGGCTCGCGGATCGTCGCCCAGCACCACCGGCACGATGTAGCTATCACCAATGGTGGGCACGTCGCGGTCGGCGAGCATGGCGTGGAAGCGTGCCGCGTTCGTTCGCAGCTTCTCGCGCCCGGCATCGTCGGCAGTCACCTTCGGAAGCATGTCGAGCCACCACGGGCCGATCGCGGGAGGCAGCGCCGTCGTGAAGATGAGGTGCCGGCACTTGTTCACAAGGTAATCGCGAAGCAGCGTCGAACCACACACATACGCCCCCGTCACGCCGAGCGCCTTGCCGCCGGTGTGAACCGTCGCCAGCACCCGCGACCGCAAGCCGAGTTCATCCACGATCCCGGAACCGCTCGGGCCGAAGCAACCGGTGCTGTGCGCCTCATCGACAATCACGTGCGCCCCGTAGCGTTCCGCGAGTTGCACAATCTCCACAAGCGGCGAGCGGTCGCCATCCATGCTGAACAACGATTCCGTGATGACGAACATCTCGCGGCCCGGCGGCCGGCTTGCCGCTTCCTTCTTCAAGCCTTCTTCGAGATGGGCGAGGTCGTTGTGTCGAAATGCGAACTTCCGCGGTCGGCAGATTCGCAGCCCCTCCGCGATGCAGGCGTGGTTCAACTCGTCGGTGGCCACCCAGTCGCCGGGTTCGACCACGGTAGAAATCAGCCCCTCGTTCGCGGTGAACCCGCTGTTCATCACGAGAATGGATTCCGCGTTGTGCCACTGGGCGAGCGCCGCTTCGACGTCATCCCAGATGGGGTGATGCCCACGCAGCAGGCGCGACGCGAGACCGGATTTGACATAGCCCCGGGCTTGCCCGGGGTCTTGAAGACCCGGCGTGAACGCCGGGCTAAATGTCAGTCGGCCGTTGCCATAACCGAGGTAGTCGTTCGAGGTGAAGTCGAGGCCGCGGGGCGGCTTCAGCGACCGAAAGCGCCCCTGACCCTTCAGGCCGTCGAGGGCTTCGGTCCAGCGTGCGAAGAGACTCTGTTGTTGAGTCATGAGCAACCGGCCGCGGTGGGGACGGGAAGGCCCATCGCACGGAACAAGTTGGCGTCGGCGGTTTCGTCCGGGTTCGGGGCGGTGAGAAGTTTCTCGCCAAAGAAGACGGAGTCGGCACCCGCGAGGAAGCACAGGATTTGCAGTTCGCGGCTCATGCGATCGCGACCCGCGCTGAGGCGGACGCGAGCTTTCGGGAACGCGATGCGAGCGACGGCGATGAGCCGCACGAGTTCAACCGAATCGACCGGCGGGGCCATTTGCAGCGGCGTGCCCGTCGATGGCATCAGGCAGTTGATCGGCACGCTCTCGGGTGGTGTTTCCAGGTTCGCCAACTCGACCAGCATCATGAGGCGGTCGTCTTCTGTTTCGCCCATGCCGAGGATGCCGCCGCAGCAGACCGAGATGCCGGCCTTGCTCACGGCACGCAGCGTGTCGAGGCGATCATCGTATTTGCGGGTGGTGACGATCTCGGGATAGAACCGCCGGCTCGTATCGAGGTTGTGGTTGTACGCTGTGAGGCCCGCTTCCGCGAGGCGATTGGCTTGCGACTCGCTCAGCATTCCCAGTGTGACGCAGGCTTCCATGTCGAGACCACGCACGACGCGAACCATATCGAGAACGCGGTCGAACTCAGGGCCATCCTTCGGGGAACGCCACGCGGCACCCATGCAGAAGCGCGTCGCACCAGCAGCCTTCGCCTGCTCGGCCTTCTCACGCACATCCTCGACCGTCATCAGCGGATGACGATCCACCGGCGTGTCGTAATGGGCCGATTGTGAGCAATACCCGCAGTCCTCGGGACAACCGCCGGTCTTGATGCTGAGCAGCGCACATCGCTGAACGTCAGCATAATTGCGGAACTGACGATGCACTTCCGCCGCACGAAGGATGAGTTCGGGCAACGGCAGATCGTAAACGGCGCGGAATTCGGTGAGCGTTTTCATCCCGGGAAGTTTAGGGTTTCGGCCTGCTGTTGGCGAGCTACCGACCCCCCAGATCGCGTGAACGGTGAGGAGTAGGCACAGAATTAACTCACGCCGCGAAGTGGCGCAGGTATTAACCGAGTCCCTTGTGGAGAGGTTACTGGTTCCAGCATTGCGAATGCATCCACTGGGAGGGCGAGGCTCCTGCCGAGCCGTTGGCCTTCGGCTCGGGAGGAGCCTCGCCCGCCTCGCCCTCCCGAGCTGGAACTTTACCCAGGCTGGAACCAGTAAGAGCAGAGCGCCAATGTCGGGAAGTTGTCCCTACACTTCCGCCAGGCAGTCACGCAGGACACGCACGCCATGTTCGATGTCCTGGAATCGCTCCGTTTGCGTTCCCACTTCCCGCTCGATGCACAATGCTCCGCGATAGCCAACCTTCTTGAGCGCCTTCACGAACTCCCGCGTATTCGTCTGCCCACGGCCCAGCGGCACCTCCTCGCCCCAGGTTCCCTTCGTCTTCGGCCGGTTCGCGTCCTTCAGGTGAACACTGCGAATGTGCGGAGCCAGCAATTCCACTGCCTTGAGTGGATCATCCATGTCGTAGAGCAGCATGTTTGCCGGGTCGAAGTTCACCATCAGATTCGGGCACTTCAGATCGGTCAGCGTTTGCCGCAGGAGTTCGCTCGACTCCTGACCCGTCTCGAACGCAACCGTGATCCCTTTTTGTCGGGCCAGTTCGGAGACCTGCGCGAGTGTATCGAGGAACGGCTTTCGCGCCGGGTCGCCGGCATGCGGCAAGAACCCTGCGTGGAGCATGATGTCGGTCAGCCCCAGTTCCTTGGTGCGGGCCAGCCCCCACTTGAATCGCTCCAGGCGTTCGGGTCGCGTTGCGGGGTCGCCGAACCCGCCGGTCTTCTCAATGGTCTGTGGTGTGGTGTAATCCTCGCCGGGGAAGCCCAGCATACATCCACTCATGCGAAACCCCGCGGCCACAGCGGCGGCAGGCATCGCATCGCCTTCGATCCAGGAGGCGTGATGTGGGTCGCCGCAAGCAATTTGCACGACGTCGATCCCGAGGCGATCGAGGAAGGTTTTCAGTTCCGGAATGCTGCCCACCTGCAATGACCAACTACAGACCCCGATTGCCAGCGGTTCAATCGCCATGTTGTGTTCTCCGTGTTGTTATTACGATGGCGAGGGTGATTGTACTCGGGTTGATCCGTCAACGCGAGTGTCCGACCCTGAGGTAAAGTGTCGGGGCATCGGACAGAGCGCGAGGAGGTGAAAAATCAGCGCGGAAGATGTTACAAAGATGCAAAGTGATACAGAAAAATGATTTGGGTTAAGGATGACGAAACGCGCACGCTCGCGGCGTAGCAGTTGCATGTTAAAAGATCACGCCCCAAAACTACTCGTGAAGTTGCTCGACAACCTCACTACCAATTCTGGCTCCACCATTGCCCCTGGAGCGCGGTTTGGGGTGAGGACGGCGCGATCGTCCACGCACCGTCCTCCCCCATTCCGGTTACACTCAATTCTGCACTCAGCAAGACCAGCCCTTACCAGCACTCAAGTTCGAACAGTGGCCACGTCCGCTCACTCCTTCCCCACGATCGGTTTGCTCATATCACGACACATCTTTTCGCAGCGTCGGCATTCCTGCACACACTTGTTGATCAGGGCGTCGGCCGCAAACTTCTCGCAAGCATCGCCACAGCGTTTGCAGGCATTTGCGCACGCCAGATACATCACATCCGAAAGTGGCCCGTCCTTCGCGACCACCCGTGCCGTCGCACTGCAGATCTCGGCGCAATCCTGGCACATCCGCAGCAACTGAAAATGTTCTTTTTTCCCATCCGACAACTGTTTCGCGCAATGGATCGAACACATATCGCAGATACGAGCGCAGTCGTCACACGTCTGGGCACAGGTTACGAACAACGGCATCTGGGGATCGACCCCAGGCCCTGGAAGAGCTGGCGTCTGGGGTTTCGGAAATGGCACCTGTCCGGGTTCCGCCGCAGATGCCAGGTACAGCCCACCCAGGGCCAAGATGGCCACACTAAACAATGTCGTCGCGCGGAGCATGATTTTGTCCTCACATCGCCACAGCGGATTGTTGTGGGGTGGGACAGTAGAGAGCAAAGCGCGTGCCCATGTGCTTATCGCATGATGCGACAGTTGGGCAAAGCGTTCTCCAGCTCCATCTGCCCTGCCTCCGTCACCTTCGTCCCGGTGAGATCGAGTGAGGTCAGCGCCGTGAGTCGAGCCAGTTCCTTCACGCCCGCATCGCTCACCGGTGTGTTCCAGAGATTGAGGCTGGTCAGCTTTTTCAACGCCGAGAGATCCTTCAGGCCAGCGTCGGTCACCTTCGTACCAAACAGCGAGAGGGTCTTCACTCCCTTGAATCCCGCGACCGCCTTCAGGCCAGCGTCGGTTACCTTCGTGCCGGTGAGATCCAGTTCGATCAACTCCGGAAGCGGCGGAAGACTCTTTAGCCCGACGTCGGTGATTTTCGTTCCGCCGAGGTTCAGCAGTGTGAGTTCCCGACACGATGTGAGGTTCTTCAGTCCCGCGTCGCCGATGCCCGTGTTCGAGAGATCGAGCACGGTGAGTCGCTTGAACAACGCAAGTTCCTTCAACCCCGCATCCGTGACCTTCGACCGCGTGAGTTTCAGTTCGGTGATTCCGGTCAAGGGTGCGAGTTGCCGCAACCCCACATCACTCACGCCGGTCTCACTCAGGTCGAGGGCCGTCAGCGTTTTGAACCGCGTAAGCGACTTGAGGCCGGCGTCAGTCAGCTTGGTGAACTTGAGGTGAAGGCCGGTCAGCCCCGCGAACTGCGGTAGTTCACCCAACCCGGCATCGGTCACGGGGAGATTCGAGAGATCGAGCCGCGTGAGGCCAGGAAACACGGCCAGTTCCTTGAGCCCCTTGTCGGTAACCTGCGTGCCACTGAGAGTGAGGCTGGTCAGCCCTTTGAGCGGAGCGAGGCGTTTCAGGTCCGCATCGGTGATGGCGATGTTCCCGAGGTGAAGCGCGGTCAGGCTCGAGAACTTGGTAATGTCTGTCAGCCCTGCCACGGTCACTTTTGTGTTCGACAGGTCGAGCGAATTCAGCTTCTTGAGCAGACTCAGATACTTGAGGGTGCTGTCGGTAACCTCCGTTTCTGCGAGCGAGAGCGAGGTTAGCCCCCGCAGGCGTGTCAGAACCTTGAGTCCGTCGTCTGTGATCTCGGTGCGTGCGATGTCGAGCGATGTGAGTGTCGCAAGCGGCGCCAGTTCGTTCAGCCCGGAGTTGGTGACCCTGGTCCGGGAGATGTTCAAGTGTGTCAGGTTCTTGAGTGTGGCGAGTTCCCTCAATCCGGCATCGGTAATTCGCGATTGATCGAGGTAAACGTGGGTCAGAACGCCTTTGTCGTCGCGTTCGATCCGGCCGCCCAGTTTCTCGATGGACTTCACGACGGCGGCCTCGTCGGCAACGCAGACCGTGGGGAACGACAGCAGCAGCGTGGCAAAAAGGAATGAACGCATGGAGAGTTGTCTCAGTTGGCAGGGTGCTGGCAGCTTATGTCGAGTTTACGGCTCGATCAACAGGCCAATTGGTCGTCTTTTCGCGATTGAGACGGATATCTCAAAGTAAGTAGTTGGCAGGGTTGCGCCGGTACAGTACAACCAAAGCGTTGAGCTGATGGCCCTCCCGACGCACACCAATGTGGCTCTCCCGGCACCTACCTGCGTTTCCCTCGCCTCGCCAGATCCTGGTGGTTGTGGCTCTCGTTGCGCATGTGCTTGCGGCCACTGGTGCTCCCGTTCCGTCGCCGCGCCTCACGAACGGTCGCGGCTCGATTCCCTACCCGTGCCGTGAGCACGCGTGTGGGTGCCTCACGTCGGAACAATGCTGGGCAGGCGATTGTTGCTGCTTCACTCTCGAACAAAAGCTGGCCTGGGCCGACCGTCGCGGCATCGAACCGCCGGGCCACGTGCGTGCCGATGTGGAAGCACGCTCGGCTCGTCGCGCGGCCAGCAAGCCAGTGCATAGCTGTTGCCAGGGAGCGGAATGCGAGGCCACGCCCGCAGCCGACCCACAGGATAGCGAGGCTGCGATTCACTGGGTTGTCGGCATGTTCACTCAGAAGTGCCGCGGTGAGGGACCCGCCGGGTTGCTGAAGCTCGAACCAACAGCGCCGCCGGCTCTGGTCGCTGACGCGTTCGCCACGCCCGAGCCGCGAGAATTTGTGCGAGTGCCACCGATCACGACGATTCCCACCTCACAGTTGCCACCCGTTCGGCCGCCCCGCCTCGACTAATCATTTCACTCGATGGCGAACCCCAAACCGATACGCAACCCAACCGGGCTGAGCGTGATTGCGCTCGCCCACGTTATCGAACACCCAACACAACACGAGTCCCCTGCGTGGGCTGGCGTGATCCGCTACCCGCATGTGGACCAACATCCGAGTTACACCCCATGACATCGCGCCGTGGATTTACCCTGATCGAACTTTTGGTGGTGATCGCGATCATCGCCATTCTGATCGGATTGTTGCTTCCCGCCGTGCAAAAGGTCCGCGAGGCGGCCGCACGCATGAAGTGCCAGAACAATCTGAAACAACTCGGCCTGGCGATGCACAACCACGAGAGCACGCTCAGAGTGTTTCCGCAGGGACGAAATGGCTGGCCGAAAGTGGTCTCAGCACCCGCGCGGCTTCTCGCTTATGTCGAGCAGGAGAACCTCCAACGGTTGATCGACCCGGATGGCACGCTGGCGGTTGGAGGCCAAAACGACACGGCCGGAAAGAACCGAGTAGGTTTGTTCGCGTGCCCGAGTGATCCGCAGAACGGCGTGGTTCCCGGAAGCACCTACTTTGGGACCAACTATGTCGCATGCAATGGTCTTGGCGTCTCAGTCGATGCGAGTGGGAACACCACGGGCTTTCTGACGATTGGTAATGGCAACGGTGTCTTCGCACAGATTCCCGTTCGCGTGGGGGACATCACCGATGGCCTCTCCAACACGGCGGCATTCAGCGAAAGTCTCATCGGCAACGGTATCGCAATTCCAGGGATTCCCACGGACCCGATGACCATCCGCCTTGCGGTGCTCGAAGTCACCGGGGGGAATGATCCCACGCCCGCGGATTGCGACAGTGGGAATGGAACGTGGAACCCTCGCCGAAGCGAGCAGTGGATCAACGGGCACTACGGCAACACGCTTTACAACCACTACTACACTCCGAATCAGGCGAACAAATGGGACTGCGGTAACGGGAGCCACAACAAGGGACTCACGGCCGCACGAAGCGCACACACGGGTGGAGTGAACCTGCTGCTGTGCGATGGAAGCGTGAAGTTCGTTCAGAATGGGATCACCCTGGCGACCTGGCGTGGGCTTGCCACGCGAGCGGGTGGCGAAGTTCTCGGCGAATGGTGAACGAAAACTGCGAACAGCGATCCAGCCACCACTAACCGAGAATCTCCATGAACTCCTGTGCCTGCGGAATGAGTTGGGTGAAGTTCGGGCTGCTCGCCGCGCTCGCCGCAGGCGGTGCTCTCGGCGGGTTGTATCTGTCTGGCGGGCTGACAACAAGCGACCTCCCGCCGTCGTGCCCGGGCAATCCCCCGTCCCCGACTCCGCTTGTTCCATCGGAATTGCATCGAATCCCACTGTCTTCGCTCGACGTCAAGGACACACTCGAAGCTCCCGAACTCGTCTCGAACTGCTGCGGGAAGCTGTCCCTGGCCTGGGCCAGCAAGACCAGTGAGACGGAACGCACCGTGTTCTACACGCGGTCGATCGACGGCAAAGCGTTCGACGAACCCCGGGCGATCAGCAAGGGCGGCATCTACAAGACCGCGGCCCGGGGGAAGATGAGTGGCCACGAACGACGAGCAGTGCCTCACCTCGCGGCGATGGGCCCCGAAGTCCTCCTGACGTGGAGCGAAGCGCTTGCCGATGGTTCGGGGATGCGGATGGTCCTTGCGACCTCGACCGACACGGGTGCCACGTTCGGCGTTCCCCAGACCGTGCATTCCGGGGAACGAGCAAACCCCACCTTCACAGCATTCGCTCGCGGCCTGGGCGGGGTTCTGGCCTGCGCCTGGCTCGATGATCGTGCGGGGAACCAGCAGGTGTTCGCGAGTGTTCGCCCGCTCGATGCCGAGGTGTTCAACCCGGAACGACTGGTGCAATCGGGGCAGGAAGGCAAGGGCGTTTGCCCGTGCTGCCCGACCGCGGCCAGGTTCGCTGCCGATGGCACGTTGTACGTCGCCTTCCGCAACATCAACGAGGGCTACCGTGACATCGCGGTGAGCCGACTCCGCCCGGGGCAATCGAAGTTCGAAGGCCCGTTCCCGGTTGTCGAGAAGATCTGGAAGTTCGACGGGTGCCCACACGATGGCCCATCGATCGCGATCATTGGCGATACCATGCACGTCGCGTGGATGGACGCCCACACGGGACCGCAACGATGCTACATCGCGAAGGCCAAACTCGCCGACATGAAGTTCGAGTCTCGCGAGTTGAACGCGGCCGGTCTGGGAACGCAGGGGAACGCGAAACTGTTCGGCGACGATTCCGATAATCTGCACGCGGTTTGGGAAGAGAGCGTCGGAGCCGAACCGGTTGCCGATGCTCACGCCGGTCACCAGCATGGAGCGCCGATAGTTGGCGGCACGGGTGGTCGGGCGATCCAGTATGCGATGATGCCAGCCGGGCAGTCGGCGTTCGGAGCGGTTCGCGCGATCGCTCCGAAAACCGGTGCGTTCCAGACGCGGCCGAGTATCGCCGTCACGCCGAAGGGAATCGTGTTCGTCGCGTGGAATGAACTCGACACGACGGGCAAGGCAATCGTCGTGTCTCGCGTGTCGCCACCCACGGAAGCGGCATGCTGTGAGGAGGCACGGCCGTGACGCCCGATTCGCCATCGCCAAACGCCGGTTCTTCGCGTTTCCTGCTGCTGGCCGTGGTGGCGGTCACTGTTGCGCTTGCCATCGGATGGGCCGTCGGGAAGATGCGACCCCAACCGGGCGAGCCAGCACGCACCAACCCGGAACCCGTGGCACCGCCCGCAGCGAACCGGGGCGAGTTGCTGTTCGGAGTGTATTGCGCGTCGTGCCACGGTTACGAAGGTCGCGGGGATGGGCTGAGTGCTGTGGCACTGCGACCACCGCCGCGCGACTTCGCCGCCCGGCCGTGGCGATTCACCGTAACGCGAGAGTCGATCCGGAACGTGACTGTCAACGGCATTCCGGGTACGGCGATGGCTGCGAATCGAGCACTTCCACCAACCGATCTGCAAGCGCTCGTCGAGTACGTGTACCACCTCGCCACATCGCCCCCCACAATCGTTCACGAGCCGAGCGAGGATGAAAAGTTGCTCCGCGACGTGGGCTTCATCGACATGCGAGGAACCGATCCGCCGCCGCTCGTCCTCACCGACGACGCAGGGAAGGAAGTGAAGCTCTCCGACCTCAAGGGTCGTGTGGTGTTGCTCAACTTCTGGGCCACGACATGCGTGCATTGCATCAAGGAGATGCCGCACCTCAAGGAACTGGAGAAGTCGCTTGCGAATCGCAAGTTCACGGTGTTGCACATCTGTGCCGATGCGGACGAACTTGCGGAGGCTCAGACACTCGCGGGTCGGGTCGCGCCGGGCGTGCGGATCTTCGCCGATGCATCGGGCCTCGGCCCAGCCCGGTTTGAGGTGCAGGTGTTGCCAACCGTCTGGCTGATCGCGGGGGACGGGAAAGCGGTCGGGCGGGCGCACGGCATGAAGGATTGGTCGGCACCCGCGCTCCGCAGACTGATCGAACACCAGTTGCCAGCATCTCCGAAGTGATCGCCTGCGGGGGTCAGGCGTCGGCCACCCACCTCACACATCAGATGCGCGGGTTCCTTGTCGCATGTCACGTCATCCGGTATCCTGCACGTCGAACCGGTCGGCCGCCGGAGGAACTTCATGACTGACGAAAACTTGACCCGTGCCGCCGACTGGCTTCGCCTCGCCGAGCGTGTCTGCGTACTCACGGGTGCCGGCGTCTCTGCCGAGAGTGGCGTGCCGACGTTCCGCGCCTCGGATGGCTTGTGGGAAGGCCACCGCATCGAAGATGTGGCTAGCCCCGATGGCTTCGAACGCGATCCCGCTCTCGTGTGGAACTTCTACAACGCACGCCGGGCCAACGTGAAGACCGTGACGCCCAACCCCGGGCACCACGCCCTTGCGAAACTCGAAGCACGCTGGGGCGATCGCTTCACCCTCGTGACGCAAAACGTGGACGGCCTGCATCGTGCCGCCGGCAGCAAGAAGGTGCTCGAAATTCACGGCAGCCTGCACCGCACTCGCTGCCTGGGCTGTGGTAAGGTCGAGGACCGCGGACTCGAACCGCTCGGCGACGCACCCGAATGCCCGCACTGCCACGGCCAACTACGCCCGGATATCGTGTGGTTCGGCGAGGCGTTACCGGAACCGATCTGGGAACCGGCCATGCTCGCGGCTTATGAATGCAATGTGCTTCTGGTGATCGGCACTTCGGCGGTCGTTCACCCCGCGGCATCGCTCATTCCGATCGCCAAACGGCGGCAGCTTCCGGTGGCAAAAGTGATCGAGATCAACCTGACGCCGACCGAGGCGAGCCGACACGCGGATGTCGGGCTATATGGACCGTCCGGGGAAGTGCTGCCGAAACTGGTGGAACGACTTGGGGCGTTCGGGGCGTAATAACTGGGTTCTTGGGATTCGCCACTTGCGGCTTCGCGGCACACCGGCGAATACCAAGACGTGAGAAACACATGACTGCGACGAAGTTGGACGGTAAAGCCCTCGCGGCAACCATTCGCGCCGAAGTGGCGGCCACGGTGGCGACCCGTGCTGCAACCGGGAAGCGGAAACCCGGGCTCGCGGCCGTGATTGTCGGCGACAACCCCGCGAGCCACGTCTACGTTCGCAACAAGCACAAGGCGTGCTCGGATGTCGGGTTCGCCTCGTGGGTTCACACCCTCCCCGCCGATACAACCCAAACGGGATTGCTCGAACTCATCGAAAAGTTGAACCACGACCCCGCGGTTCATGGTATCCTCGTTCAACTTCCTCTCCCGAAGCAAATCGACGAGGACGCGGTCATCAGGGCCGTTTCCCCGGCCAAGGATGTCGATTGCTTCCACCCAGAAAACGTGGGCCTGCTCGCCGCTGGACACCCACGTTACTATCCCTGTACTCCGCATGGGGTGGTACAACTATTGCACCGTAACGGAATTGTGACTGCTGGCAAGGAGATTGTCGTCGTTGGCCGCAGCAACATTGTCGGCAAACCGCAGGCAATCATGCTGATGCAGAAGCCGACGAAGGCGAACCCCGCAGCCGGTGATGCCACGGTCACAGTTGCGCACACTCGAACTCGCGACCTCGCAGCGGTGTGCCGACGAGCCGAAATCCTGATCGTGGCAGCCGGAGTTTTGCACGCGATTACAGCAGACATGGTGAAACCCGGAGCAACGGTCATCGATGTCGGGATGCACAGCGTGAATGGCAAGTTGGCGGGCGACGTACATCCAGGGGTCGCGGAAGTAGCAGAGGCGATGTCGCCGGTTCCTGGCGGTGTTGGTCCAATGACGATCGCAATGTTGCTGGTGAACACGCTCTCGGCGGCCGAACAGATTGATGGGGTCTGATAGTTAGCGAGCCCCCGGCTTACCGGGGTTTGAAGACCCGGCGTAAATGCCGGGCTATATTCGGGGTTGGCGCACGATGAACCTGAATCTCACGACCGCCACGCGAATCGGGCTAAACCTCTCGGCCGTGCTGGGCATCGCTGCCCTGCTGAAACTCGGTGCGAGCCTGTTTATCCCCTTGATTCTCGCGGTCCTCATGGCGTCGATCCTGTTCCCAGGAGCGAGATTCCTCCACAACACCCTCAAGGTACCGTGGTTCTTCTCCTGCGTGGCTGTGTTGATTGGCGCTGTGGCGATGTTAATTGTGGTGTTTGTCGCGTTCGCAATCGCCATTCCGAGAACCATTGAGGGGCTTCCGAAAACCGAAGAGGAATGGCGCGAACAGTACAAGAAAATCCAGAACAACCTCAGCGCGGTGATCCCGTACAAACTGGACCACGCTCTCCCTCCTGATCCCGAGCAATCGAACGTCTACAAGTACGCCAGGGACTTCTTCACGACCACGAAAGTATCCGATGCGATTCAGACAATCGTTTCCGCGGCCGGAAGTCGAGTCTGGCAAGGCATCCTGATCATGTTCATCACGCTCTTCCTGTTGCTGGAAGGGCAAATGCTCGCCGATAAAGTGAGGGCCATCTTTGGCCCGTCCCGTGAGACGCAAAGCCGCGTCACGACAGCGCTGGCGCAGATGGCATCGGCGATTCGCACGTATCTGATCTGGCGAACGATCGTGAACATCGCCCTGGCGGTGGTGCTCGGTGGCGTCTACAACGCGGCCGGGTTGCAGTACTGGTATCTGTGGGCGTTGCTCGTCGGAGTTCTGAGTTACGTCCCGTACCTGGGAACGATCGCCGCAGGCATTCCGCCGTTTCTCGATGCGCTCCTGTTCGTGGACCCGATCATGGCTGTCGGGATCGGCCTGTTCTACATCGGAGTTGTCACATTCGAAGGATACATCATCGTCCCGTGGGTGATGGGGCGAAGCATGGATTTGAACGCCACGACCGTGCTGCTGGCGTGTTTGTTCTGGGAGCAAATCTGGGGCATGTCGGGCTTGTTCCTGGCGATGCCGATCATGGCGGCGATCAAGGCCGTGTGCATGCAGGTCGATGGCTGGCAGGGTTGGGGGGATCTGATGGGTTCCGGACCCGCGAAACCTCTTGTGTTGCTGGAGACTGACGCGAACCGAGCAAGGCTCGACGCGATCGCCGCATCGTCGGACAACGGAGATGCCACCGTGGTGATGGATTCATCCCACGAACGGCCGAAAGGGGGTAGCCCAGCCATGGGCGACCCCAAAAGCGACTCCTTCTAACCCCGAACCCCCGCGAGAGCAAACAGACCTGGAGCGAGTTGCCAGCTGGGTCACCCGGGCCGCGGTGTGGACAACGATGACGCTCGTGAAGGTTCTGGAGGACTCGCTTTCCCGCGATCGGACACGCAAACGCGACCCACCCTTTGGGAATGAAGAGGGAACAAGGTAAAAGGAAAAAGCAAGACGCGGGAACGTCTTGCTTTTTCCTTTTACCAGCTCTCCGCCATTCTTGGGGACGTCGAGGTTTTAGGCAGCAGCGTGAAACTGATCTACCACCGGGATTCAAATTGTAGCCGGGGTCTGTGACCCCGGAACACGTCAGCCATACGAAAACCGGCCTCACAGAGGCCAGCTACAAAAACAAGACCTCTCGATTGTTCCCCACCTTACAGGGAGCTGTACTTAGAAACGGTGGCGTAATGAGGTCTTTCCCTGGGACCGCGGGCATCTTGCCGGCAAGAGTTATGGTGTTCGGTTGCCGTGTGATTGTTACCAAAACTGAATGGAACACTACAGCAGCGGGCAAGATGCCCGCGGTCCCAGGGAAAGACATAGCAAGAACACGCCATCGTTTCTTATCGCCACCACTTCTTAGTCTGGAGGGCGAGGCGGGCGAGGCTCCAAACCCAATTTCTCCCCATGAAAGGCGGAGAACCCCTTTTCCTTTTTCATTCCCAAAGGCGTTCACTTCAGCACAGACAGATTCGCGACCCAGCCAGTCACGCTCGGATCGACCCAACTGAAGATGATCGCCTGCGGGAAGATTCCGAGTGCGATTGCCAGCACAACGAACGGTAGTAGCACGGCGGCTTCTCGCGGGGACAGGTCCGGGTAGCTCTGCGTCTGCGTGTTCGTGCCCAGGAACACACGCTGCCACGTCCACAGCAGATAACCCGCCGTGAGGATCACGCTCAGGATCGCGGGGATAGCCAGCGCCGGGGAGAAGTCCCATGCGGCGGCCAGCACCATGAACTCGCCCACGAACCCGCACAGACCTGGCAGCCCCATCGACGCGAAGAACAGAATCGCGGCCATCCCCGAGTACAGCGGCATCGGTTCCTTCAAGCCGCCGAAGCGGTTCACATCGCGGTGGTGTGCCCGGTCGTAGATCACACCCACGACGAAGAACAACGCGCTCGCCGTGATGCCGTGAGCGAACATCTGGAACACGGCCCCGTTCACGCCCCACTGCCAGTATTGCGAGTGGTTACCGGAACCCCACGCGGCCAGCCCCAGCACCACGAACCCCATGTGGCTCACCGACGAATACGCGAGCAGTTTCTTGAAGTCGGTCTGCCCCATCGCCACCAAGGCACCGTACACGATCCCGACGACGCCAATCAGCCCGATCCACCACGCGAGTTCCGATGCGGCCCACGGGCAGATCGGGAACGCGACGCGAATCAGACCGTAACCGCCGAGCTTCAGCAGAACCCCCGCGAGGATCATGCTGATCGGCGTCGGGGCTTCGACGTGCGCATCCGGCAGCCACGAGTGCAACGGCACGATGGGGACCTTCACGGCGAACCCGAGGAACAGCATCGCGAAGAACAGGTATTGGAATCCCTTCGTGCAAACCGGCTGGGTCTTCAGTCGTGCAATCGCTTCGTCGGCCTTCACCCCGGGTGCGAACAGCCGCACTTCCTTCGTGGGGTCGCTGCTGCCGGGGCTTTCGCCGAACTTCAGTTGTGACACGAGCCGTTCTTCCTGGCCATTCAACACCAGCATCACGGCTCGGCCAACCTTGCCGAGCGTCACGAAATCGAATGTGTGAACCGATACCCGTTCCGTCGCCGCAGCGGTTTGCTCCGGGGTCGGCGTTGGCCCATGTTCCGCTTTCGCGATCTCGACCGCACGCTGTTTCACGTCTTCCTGATCGACGAAGTCGCGGACGTTCACCGTGTACAACCCGATCAGGGCAACCAGCAGCCCAACGCTTCCAAGCAGGGTGTAGATCACAAACTTGAGCGCGGCGTATCGCCGCCGCTCACCACCCCACAGCCCGATGAGCACGAACATCGGGATCAGCATGATCTCGTAGAAGACGTAGAAGAGGAAGAAATCGAGCGCCACGAATGCACCGATCACGCCGCTTTCGAGGAGCAGCACGAGCGCGAGGTAGCCTCGCACGGATTTCTCGATCTTCCACGAAGCCGCGATGGCCAGAAACGTGACCAGTGCCGTGAGCACGACCATCGGCAGGCTGATGCCATCCACGCCGAGGGCGTATTGTGCCCCGAACCGTGCGATCCACGGTCGCCGGGTGATCCAGTCGTCGGACTGCATGATCTTGGGAATCGGCTGCGCGGCATTGCTGGCAGCGCGGTCGGCCCGGGCGTCGAGTCGCGTCTCCACGGCATAGCGTGGATAGCCGTTGGCATCCGGGTAATGGTCGATCATCGAATAGTAGCCGATGATGACGCACAGACTCACGCCGAGGGTGCCCGCGGCTCCGAAGAGTGCCCACCAGCGCATGGCCTCGTGCCAGCGTGACGGGAACACAAGCAGGCCCGCCGCGAACATTGCTGGCAAGAACACCAGCAGCGATAACCAGGTGAGATCGGACTCAGGCATTCCTTGGCCTTATTGAACGATGATGATGTTTAGCGGTGGTCCCATCGGGACCACCGTGCGAGTGGTGTCGCCAGCGGCGACACCGCTAAACAGTCACAGCATATCTCACTGCGCTATTTCGCCAGAACAGTGAGAATCCCCAAGACGGCCACCGCCGTCAAGGCCAGCGTGAGGACGTAGGTCCGCAGTTGACCCGTTTGCACGGCCCGAAGCGACCGGCCAATCACGACGAAACACTCGGCCATCGCGTTCAGAATCCCGTCAAGCGTGGGCAGCGCGAACGTACGGGGCTTGTCGGTCGGTTCCTTGTCCACGGCCGCCGCGACCTTCGCCAGCGTGATCGTCGGGTTCACGATCGCCGCGTCGTACAGCTCGTCGAAGTACCACTTCCCGTTGAGGAAGCGATACCCGGAGCCACCGGGCTTGTACATCTCTACGTCCGCGGGTTGCCGCCAGCCGTAGAGCCACCACGCGAGCCAGGCACCGCTCACCGCGAGCAGCAGTGCGAGTGCTCCGGTGGTCAAGTGACGATGTTCGGCCTCGCGATGTTCCGCCGCGAACTGCACTGCGATGAACCCGGGTTGCGACTGCTCCAGAACGTGGCCCAGGTAGCTGGCCTCAGCTTCCCAGAACGGCCAGCCCCATGCCACGCCAATGCTGAACACCGCGAGCACCACGAGCGGCCCCGTCATCACCAGCGACGACTCGTGCGCGTGTTCGGCGTGCGAATCGCGAGGCTTGCCCGCGAACGTGAGGAACCACAATCGGAACATGTAATACGCGGTGAGCGCCGTCGTGATCAGCGGGAGCGCCAGCAGCAGAATGTGCCGCTTGTGTTCGAGGCCGTAGCCCATCGCGGTCGAAAGAATCTGTTCTTTGCTGTACCAGCCACTCAGGAACGGTGCCCCGCTGATGGCTAGCACGCCGACCAGCATAGTGAACGCGGTGATAGGCATCTTGCGCCACAGGCCGCCCATCTTGCGGACGTCCTGCTCGTGGTGACAACCGTGGATCACGCTTCCGGAGCAGAGGAATAGCAGCGCCTTGAAAAACGCGTGCGTGATGAGATGCAGCAACCCGGCGACCCAACCGCCGATGCCGAGCGCGAGCATCATGAACCCGAGCTGGCTGCACGTCGAAAACGCCAAGATTCGCTTGATGTCGGTCTGCACGAGGGCGATTGTCGCCGAGATGAACAGCGTGATCGCGCCGATGTAAGCGATCGTGAGGAGCACTTCCGGCGCGAACAACGGGTAGCACCGCCCCACAAGGTATACCCCTGCGGCAACCATGGTGGCCGCGTGGATGAGAGCCGACACGGGCGTCGGGCCTTCCATCGCATCCGGCAACCACGTTTGCAGCGGCACCTGGGCACTCTTACCCACGCAACCGAGGAAGATGCCGATTCCCATGAGCACAAAGAGTGCGTAAGGCATCACACCGTAGGCGAGGTAATCGCTGCGTGGGGGGACCTCGAACACTTTATCCTTGTGCCTGCCATGACCGGGGCCGTGGAAGTGGGTCGGTTCTTCCCACGCCAGCGGGAACAGCAGCACGTGCGAGCCGGTCCCTGGTTTGTCTTGCGGTTCGAGGGAGTAGTCACGCGGGGTGGCTGCGGTCGCGGCGGGCAAGATCGGGTCCGCGTTCACCCGGATGATCTGGTTCGCGAGGTCATACGTGCCGTGCGAGTCCTGCAACGGGCTTCGCACCCGGCGTGTTAGTTCCTCGATGTTCAGCGTGCCGCAGTAGGACCACGCGACAAAGATCCCGATCAGGAACCCCGCATCGCCGATCCGGTTCACGATGAACGCCTTGTTCGCCGCGGCGCTAGCGCTGGGTCGTTCGTAATAGAAGCCGATCAGAAAGAACGAGCAGACCCCGACGAGCTCCCAGCTCACGAACACCTGGAACAGGTTGTCCGCGATCACGAGGTTGAGCATCGAGAAACAGAACAGCGACAGGTACAGGAAGAACCGCCCGAACCGGCCCCGCCGGTGAAAACCAGAGTCGGAGTGTGGGAGTGTGGGAGTGTGGGAGTGTGAATGATCTCCGTGATTGTTGTCTCCCCCTCCCCTTGTCTCGCCTCCTCCCCCTCTCTCAACAACCTGATGATCCGAGACTGTGGCATCCAACTCATTTGCCATGTAGCCGATGGAGAAGAAGAAGATCAGCGTGCTGATGACCGTGACCATCGCGAACACGACGGCGGTCAGGCTGTCGATCTTGTATCCGACTTCGAGTGCCAGCGCCGTTCGCGGTGTGGTGCGTGTGGCATCCGCGGCACGCTGCTGCTCCCATTCCGGGGGTGGCGATGTGTCGAGCGAGCCGATGCGTACCCAGTCGGTGCGCTCCGCCCAGCGAGAAGCACGGATCGACCCTTCGCTGGGGTCGCCGATGAACCACACCAGCCCGAGAACGCCCAGGACCGCGGCCGCACCCATACACAGCGTCGCGAGGTATGCGCCTGTCTTGAGTGGCTTGTCGCCGCCGCACACCCAGTACATGCTGCCGGCAAACCCACCTTGCTTGCGGAACGGCCGGTAGAACGATCGCGTCGCGCCCGCGATCAACAGCACGGCGAATGCCGCCAGTGGCAGCAGGGTGGCGATGACGTAGATGCGGCCGGGGACTTCCATAGTTTCGAGTTCAACGTTTCGAGTTGTGAACAGTTGCGAATGCGAATTTGCGAGTCCAAGTAGCGAGTTTGTTACTCGAAACGTTGAACTCGAAACTCGAAACTAGCCCTTTAACGAGTCTGCGGAGTCCACGTCCACGGTGGCGTGGTTGTTGTAGAAGTTCAGGATGATCGCCAGCGCTACGGCCGCTTCCGCGGCAGCGAGCACGATCACCAGGAGCGCAAAGACCTGCCCATCGAGTCGGAACGCGGGGTTGAAGCGAGCGAACGCCACAAGGTTGATGTTCGCGGCGTTGAGCACAAGTTCGACGCCCATCAGCACACCGATCGCGTTTCGCTTGCTGGCAATGCACACGACACCACAGGCGAAGATGAAGGCCGACAGGATGAGGAACGGCTGTATTCCGAGGTCGCTCATGAGAGGAATAATTTAAAAGGTAAAAAGTAAAAAGTAAAAACAATGAGGAAGACCTCCAGCGTCAGCGAGGTTTCTCTCGGCCCGGTTTCTCACCACACAGTTCATGAGAGGAATAATTTAAAAGGTAAAAAGTAAAAAGTAAAAACAATGAGGAAGACCTCCAGCGTCAGCGAGGTTTCTCTCGGCCCGGTTTCTCACCACACAGTTCACCCGAGTTCCGACGTGTGGAAACGATGATCGCAGCGAGGATGTTACACAACTCCGTCGCTTCTTGGATCAATTCGGGAATGGGAGTGTCCGTAAACAGCTTCGACGCACAAATGGATCTAAGCCAGTACCGCGACTCACGTGCTTCCTTGAGTGCGATGCTCATCTTCGCGATAAAATCCTTCCGACCTTGTGCTCCCTGCGCTTCTTCGACATTTGCTCCAACAGATGTCCCAGAACGTAGCAACTGCCCTGCAATCATCCGCCGTGCCCCAGCTTTCGCTCCGAAACGTTCGCAGAACGTAATGACCTCCACCCCAAACGCGAAGGTTCGTTCAGTAATGTCCCGCCGTTGTGTTCCACCACTATTAACTTCGGGGTACATTGGAACTCCATGTTCTGTCATTTGCTTCAATTTTACTTTTTACTTTTTACCTTTTAAATTCTCTTTCGTTTGGCTCGTGCGAGATAAGCGGCTCCTACGAGAACTACCAGTAAGTGAACCGACACAATCTCGAACGGCAACAAATACGCGACGGGCTTTCGCGTGATCGTCGCGCTGTCGGGCACGCCAGTCACATTCGTCGCGGGGCTGACTTCAGACACGCCCAGGAACGTCAGCCCAAGTGGCCCTGGTCCCGGGAGCGTGTTATCGGCTGAGGGCGGCGGGAGTGCGATCTGATACGACGCCGTGACCAGCAAGCCGAACAGCAGTGCCCCGACGATGCCACCAACCACCCATTCGGCAGGCCGCGTGCGGAGTTCTCGCAACGGTCCTTGCGCGGTCAGCATCACGCCGAACACGATGAGGATGAGCGTTCCACCGACGTACACGATGAGTTGAACGGTCCCCGCGAACTCCGCCCCGAGGAGGAAGTAGAGCAGTGACACGCCGATGAGCGTGAACAGCAGCCAGACCGCCATGCGCACGACGTTCTTGGCCAGCACTACCCCGAGGGCAGAAATGGCAATGATGGTCGCGACCACAGCGAAGAGAACAACGGGGAGGGTCATCGTCGTCGGGCGACTCCTGGGAATCGAGAAGGTCAGGATTACGAACGCGGGAACCAGACGCAAGCAGATTTCGCTGGTCGCCACCAAGTCGCCTACTCGACCCTCAGGTTCGGTAGCGCTTTCTGGAGCACGTCGATCCCTCTGGGTGCCTGCCCCCCGAAATGCGATCGGATCGAAAGAACTTCCAGCGCCTTCAGCGACGCCAGTTCAGTCAGATCAAGCATATTTGCCGAACTGAGATCTAATACCCGTAACTTTGTCAGCTTTGCGATTTGCGGCGCTGCTTTTGAGGCCCCGGGAAGTGTCGAGGCAAGGGAGAGCGTCTCAAGTTCCGTCAGGGCAGAGAGGGCCGCCGCGCCGACTTCGGTGAATGGGCCGATCCACAGTCGCAACGTTCTCAACTTTTTCAGCGACGCGAGTTCCTTCAACCCTGCATCGGTAATGATGTTGTTGGCAATGTAAGTGGGGTTGCCCAGATGCAACTCTTTAAGTTTCACGAGCTTGGCGATGTGGGGCATGGCCTTATCCGCGTTTGGTTTCAATTGGCTACCCGACAGGTCGAGTACCTCCAATTCGCTAAGGTTCGACACGGCGACCATAGTGGCCTCGGAGATCGTGCCGGTATGCAACCGCAACGTCTTGAGCCCTTTCAATTCCTTGAGTTTCGCCGTGATTTCATCGGTCAATGGTGGTTCAGCGTACTGCAGCGTGAGAGAAGTCAGTCGGGGGAATGTCGCGAGCAGATCCATGCTCTCCTTGGTGAATTGGCTAGCAGGCAAGCTGAGTGTTCGCATTTGTTTCAACGCCGTGAGAGCCTTCAGATTGGCGTCTCCCAGCGGGAAGTTGACCTGTAACTCGGTCAACTCCGTGAGCGCCGCGAGTTTCGCGAGACCAGCGGGGCCGTTCGGATTCTGATCTGGGTAGTACCAATGCAAGTGAATGGAACGCAGCGCTGGCAACTTGGCGAGCGCATCGAAGAACGCCTCGGACTTGTTCGGAGCAAAACAGTTCAATCGCTTCAGTTTGGCGAAGCCGACGATGTCTTCGGGTGAGAAATCATCAACCACGTACTCGAGTGATTCAAGGTTCAGGAGTTTGTGGAGCGGCCGGAGCATTTTGGCCTGGAGAGAAACGTCTCCCGTGAATGTGGCCGAATCCACAGACACGGACGTGATCGACGGTACTTTCGCGATGGCCTCGAAGTGTTCGGCCGTGTAGGCGCTTTCTCTTCCGAGGGTGAGTTCTTTGATTGGTGGCCCGTCGGACAAGTCCTTGAGTGCCGTGAGGTCAGCCGCACCTTCGAGCCTGAGAGTTTCAAGCGTGGGGTGATTCTTCAGGAGTTTCAAAACACCCGGTTTGAACGTGATGCCGTGGCCACCAAGACTCTTGAGGTGTTTCAACTCGTTGAGCAGCCCTGCCATCTTCTCATCGATCACCCTGAAGGGCATGTACACCCCGATGATCGGCTTAGCCGGGTGGTTCTCGTCAAGTGTCACTCCACTGACGATCGTTTTGTATGGGTACGTTGCGAGCCGAGTGGTGGTCCCGCCGACCAGGTTCTTGACGGCGGCAGCGGCTGTCTTTTCAGTGTCGGAAACCGGCTCCGTGTTGGCTTTCGGGCCGGCTTGCACTGTCGGATCGGAGCCACCACCTTCAGGCTCTGTCGATGCGGGAGCGCCGGAACACCCGGCGACGAGGATCAGCAACACCAACATTTGGGAAAGACGCTCCACGACCGACCTCCAGTTTCAGTTCGGTTTCACGTCAGCGGGAGTGCGCTGGTCGTGCCAGGCGCCGGGGAGTTCTCCGCGAGCCGCGTCGGAACCTGCGGGCGTGCGGAGCGCGCTCAAGAACACGATCGCCAGGAAGCCCGTCCACCCGAATGCCAGCACGTAGGAGACCACCACCGCGGCTGAAGACGGCACCAGCAGTTGCCAGAGGCACACGCCCACGAGCAGCACGCAACTGATCGGCAGGAAGTATTGCAGGCACGTCATCATCACCTGATCAATCCGCAACCTCGGCAGCGACCACCGCAACCACATCATCACCAGCACCAGCATCCAGCACTTCCCGATGAAGACCGCCGCGTTCAAGAGGCTGCCCACCCAGAAGCCAAACTGTGCGGTTGGTTCGAACGGCAACACGCCGGTGTGCCAGCCGCCGAGGAACAGTAGGCTCGCCAGGCCGCTGACGGCGAACATGCTGCCGTATTCCGCGAGGAAGAAGTACGACCAGCGAATGCCGCTGTACTCAGTAAGGAACCCCGCGACGAGTTCACTTTCCGCTTCGGCGAGGTCGAACGGGGCACGCTTGCAACTGGCCGTTGCCGTGATGAAGAAGATGAAGAACGCCACGAAGGTGAACGGGTCGTGGAACAAATTCCAGTTCCAGAACCAGCCGACTTGTTGGTTACCGATGGTGTTCAGGTTCAGCGTGCCGGCCACGCAGATGGGCACCACCACGCACATCGCACGCGGAACTTCGTAGCTCACGACCTGCGCCGCCTCGCGAACGCCACCGAACAGCGACCACTTGCTCCCCGATGCGTAACCGGCGAGCACCACGCCGAACACTTCACTCGAAAGCACGGCCAGCATGAAGAACGCGGCGACGTTCAATTCCTGCGCGACAAGGTTGTGCCCGAATGGCAGCGCGAGGAAGCCAACGAAGCTGGCGCAGAACGCGAGGTATGGCGCGAGTTTGAACAGAAAGCGGTCCGCGCCGTCGGGTGCGTGATCTTCCTTCGAGATGAGCTTGATGCCGTCCGCGAGCGATTGCAGTAACCCGAACGGCCCGACTCGCGTGGGGCCGAGGCGATCCTGAATCCGGCCAGAAACCTTCCGTTCCGCCCAGATGGCGAAGAACGTGGAACCGCCGATGAAGCCGAACAACAGGAGTGCCGCAACCGCCCCGAAGGCAACAACGTTCCACGGCGGCGGCAGGAATTCGGACCACAGCTCAGGCACGGCGAATCACCTGTTTTGGAGAAGCAGGCCACGTTCGACCAATCGGGTATTTGCGAAGGCTAGCGGCGACCCCGTCGAGGTCGCTTGTGTCGCCGTTGGCGACACCGCTATACTGGCATCCATTCGAGACTCACTGGTCGGTGTCTCGCAAGTGTACCGAAGCGGTTGCGGAGTTGCCAGCAGGAGAAGGGATGTTCCACCTCCGTCAGCGTCACGGCACGGCAACCGCTCGCCCGCATTCGGCGCGACCCGGGAACCACACACTCCCGCCCGGGTTCCGATTTCGGCCCGAGACGGTCGAAGCTCCCGCACTCGATCCGTACGCCCGCGACCCCAATCTTGCCCGGCTTGAAGCAATCCTACTTCTCGCCGACGAACCCCTCCCCGCTCGCCGACTCGCCGAAGCCGCAGACCTCGCGGACGCTGCCGAGGCACGGGCCTTGTTGGATCGACTGCGCGAGTTGTACGACGCCGATGGCACCGCATTTCAGATCGAGGAAATTGCCGGCGGTTATCAGCTTCTCACGCGGGCACGCTACCACCCCTGGCTCGCACGCTTGAAACGCACGGGTCACGAACTCAAGCTGACGCCGGCCACGCTAGAAACGCTCGCGGTGATCGCGTACAAGCAACCGATCATGCGTGCGGAAGTGGAAAAGGTTCGCGGTGTGGCGTGTGGCGAGGTCGTGCGGCAACTGATGGAGAAGGGTTTGGTGAAGGTCGCGGGCCGCCACGATTCGCTGGGCCGCCCGCAACTTTACGGCACCACGAAGAAGTTCCTGCAAGCGTTTGGCCTGAACGCGATCAAGGACTTGCCCGAAGTCGAGGCGCTGCGAAATCCCAGCTCGTGATGGCCGCCACCTTGTCAACTGGTCGCTGGTCTGCCAAGATTCCACAACCACTTGGGTGAGTGGTGGAATCGGCAGACACAGGGGACTTAGAAGTATTTGAGCCACGGGATAGGAAACTCTCCGTGGGATGCTGTCAAATTCGGTGAACCCCCGCATCAGCGAGGCAACACCGAGCTAAGCTTGTTCTTTTGGAATGATCCGGCGTTACACATTCAGGGATGATCCTATGAGTACACGCAACCGAGAGGTACTCGCACAGGCGGTTGCCGAGAGTCATTCCATTCGGGAAGCACTGGAGAAACTTGGGTTGACCCCAGCCGGTGGAAACTACGAGACGTTCAAGAAAGCCGTTCGCAAGTTCGGAATTGACACGACTCATTTCACAGGGCAGGGCCACCTCAGGGGGAAAACCCACAACTACGGCACTCGGCCGTTGGAAGTGATTCTCACAGAAGGCAAGTTGGAACAAACCTTCCGCTTGAAGCGGCGTTTACTCGCCGCAGGTATCAAGTCACATCGCTGCGAGCAGTGTGGCTTGACGAAGTGGTTGGGGCACCCCGTTCCGCTCGAACTGCACCACAGGGACGGCGACCGGACCAACAACACCTTGAGCAACCTGGAAATCGTGTGCCCGAATTGTCACGCTCTGACGGACAATTATCGAGGGAAGAACAAGAAAGTGTAGAGACTAGACGGCAGCGGCCTAAGGTGGGCACCTATGGCCAAGGTATAGTCCAGACCACGAACCCATCCGGGGCGGCGAAAGCCGAAGTGGTAAGAAAATCCCCCGCTCCGTGAGGGGCTTGCGGGTTCAAGTCCCGCCTCACCCATTGTGAATGCGACGCGAGCCACGGGGGTTGATCCCCGTGGCTCGCTCGTTGTCACAGGCACCACGGGGATGAACCCCGTGGCTCGCTTACTTCGCGAACATCGCGTGCTTGCGGTCGCCACGCGACAGTACGTAGGCCAGCATGTCGAGCACTTCGTCTTCCTTGAACGTGTCCACCAATCCCGATGGCATCATCGAGATCTTGGAAGGCTTCATCTCCTCGATGAGTTTGCGATCCACCGACACGGTTGAACCCGGGTTCATCATGTCGGTGTTCACCATCACGTTGTCGTTGCTCAGGTTCACGATGCGGCCGATCACGATTCGCTCATCTGTGGTGCGAATTTCGATCGCGCCATACTGATCGCTCACTTCCTTGCTGGGGTCGAGGATCGACTCCAACAAGTCGCGAGCGCTGAAGCGCCCGGAGACGCCCGTGAGGTCCGGGCCGTTGCTGCCACCCTCGTTGTCGAAACGGTGACACGCGAAACACTTACCCGTCGCGAACAGTTTTCGCCCGCGTTCGAAGTCGCGGCCCGACTTCAGCCCGCCCTCCAGTGCCTTCTCCAGATCGGATACTTTGTACGCTTTCACGAACGGTCGCGGTGCCTCTTCGGGGAGTTTCACGGTTGCCGGGGTCGCGTTGATGGTCTCCTTCAGCGCGACCTTCTCGGCATCGGTCAGCGACGCGATTGCGTCGGTCTTGATGAGCACAAGGAACTTGGCGAAGCTGTTGCCACCCTTGTAGTTCGCGGCTTTCACGAACCACAGGAAGTAGTCCTTCCGCAGTTCCGGTGTCCACCCCGCCTTCAGCATTCGCAGGGCACGAACGTAATCCAGTTGCTCTTCTTGCGTCGGCGAATCCTTCAGGAGTTTCACGCCCTTCGCGGCCGTGGCTTCATCCTGAAGGAAAACGAACACCTGGAGCAGTTCCACGTCGGTGTAACGGCTGCCGGTCGGGAACACGGGGCTGAACTTGGCGAGCCACGCCTTCCGTTCGTCGGCAGTTGGCTGCCCGAATCGGTTCAGGACAACTTGATACGTGCGGGCGAGGTCGGTCTTCTGCTCGTCGGTGAGCTTGGCGAAGTCGATGCGGCCGAGAGCTTCGAGAATCTTGCCGCGAAGTGCCGGATCACCCGCGACCTTCTTGTCCTTGGTGTGCTCGGGGCACGGTGCCGACACGCGAGCCAGCGCGAGGATCGCAGGGATCGCCTTGGTGCCATCCTTCTCCGCGAGCGCCTTCTCGGACCACAATTTCACGTCCTGGTGTTCGATGGCTACGCGAGCGGCGAAGCGGATGAAGCGGTCGGCGTTGTCGAGTTCCTTCCAGGCGATGTCGACGGCTGGCTGGCCCACGCTCGTGTGGAGTTTCTCCAGTGCGAGGCGAGCCTCACGGGCCGCGGTCGCCGCCGGATCTGCGGCCGGTGCCGGGGCATCCTTGGCCGTTCCGTCAGCGGTGACGCGATACAGCCCCGACTTCGTTTTGCGGCCGCCGATGGTGAAGTACATCGCACCATCGACGGGGTTGATGACCACATCCGTGAGTGGCAGTGGCGTCCCCGTCACGAACTCTTCGAGTTCCGCGGTGTACCCGCTGCCGCTGGGCTTGAGATGCGTTGCGTACAGCTTGCCGTAGCTCCAGTCGCAGATGAAGAAGGCATCCTGATACTTCTGCGGGAACTTCGCTCCGTAGCCGAAGCAGACACCCGTCGGCGAACCCGGCCCGACGTTGACGATCCCCGGGAGGTTATCGACGTAGTACGCGGGGTATTTGCCGGCACCGTTGCGCCAGCCGAACTCGCTGCCACTGGTGACGAGGCAGACCCGCGTCGGCCGATACCACGGCGTGTTGAAGTCCCATTCCATGTCGGCGTCATACGTGAAGAGATCGCCGGCCTTGTTGTAAGCGCCGTCGTACTGGTTACGGAAGCCAACGCTGAACAGTTCCCACGTCTTGCCGTCCGGGGTCACGTTGTACATCGCGCCGCCCGGCCCCATCACGCCTTTCATGAAGCCGTTGCCGTCTGGAATGCGGGGCAGCAAGTGATCTTCACCCCACACCGCCGGCACCTTGGTCGTGTCGTACTTCACGAGCTTCGTCTGATTGCCACACACAACCGTGAGCCGCTTGCCATCGGGATGCATCATGACCGCGTGCGGGCCGTGTTCCCCCGCGCCGGCACCGAACTCCCGCAGCAACTCCACCTTGTCGAGCGTGTCGTCGTTCTTCGACGACGTGACCTTGTACAGCCCGCTTCCCTTGCCGTTCACGACGACATACAAGCCATCGAACGCCCAGAGCAACCCCTGGGCCATGCCGATCGCCGCGGGGATCTTCTCGACCTTTGTTTCGTCCTTCGTGCCGATTGGCGAAGGCGTGACGCGATACAGACTGCCGTACTGATCCGAGACGATGAGCCGGCCCTTGGGGTCCACGCACATGTTGACCCACGAACCTTGCACGTCCTTTGGCACCGAGTACAGCAGTTCGACCTTGAACCCCTTGGCGATCTTCATCGTCGCCGGGTCGGTGGCCGGTGGTTCCTTCGGCGCGGCCTTGGCCTGTGCGAACGCGGCCGATGGCAATGCCATCGCTGCGAGGAGGGGCAGTACGAAACGAACGGGTGTCATTGTGTTGGGTTCCAGGAGGGTGATGCGGAATGGCAGTATAGCCGAAGGATGCGACGATGTGGAGCGGAAGGGATTCGTGAGCGAGTGTTGGTGTGCCGGGCGAAGCCGCAAGCGGCTGAGTGGTGGCTTACACTTCCAGCCCCACGGCCCGCATGAGCGCCAGGCCGTTGCCGTGCGGGACGACGCCCTCACGCATGGTGTAATCGAACTTCAGTTCGCCGCCCGCGAAGCCGTCGCAGAAATGGACGTTCACAGTGCCCGGCAACCGTGCGGCGACTCCCGTCAGGCTCAGGTCGTGCGTCGTCACGAACCCGATGGCACCGGCCGCGAGCAACGCCTTCACCACGCCCTCGGCACCGGCGACGCGATCGGCCGAGTTGGTGCCCGAGAAGATTTCGTCGAGCAGAAACAGCAACGGCAAACCGCCAGGTTTCGCGAGGTCGAGGAGTTGGCGAACCTTGGTCACTTCCGCGTAGAACCGCGAACGCCCGGCCTGCAAGGAGTCCTGTACGCGCATCGTGGCCCCGAGCGTCAGCGGCGTCAGCGTCAGCGATGTCGCACGCACGACACCCCCCGCGAGAGCCAGCACGGCGTTCACGCCCACGGCTCGCAGCAGCGTGCTCTTCCCGGACATATTCGAACCACTGATGAGCAGCACACGCGGGCCGGATTCGCCACCGAGCGTCACATCATTCCGCACGCAGTTGCCGAGCGGGATGAGCGGGTGGCCGACGCCAATCGCCACGACGCGGACTGGGCCCGCCTCGACAACCGGGAACACGTCGGTCGGGTTCTCGTAAGCGAACCCCGCGAGTGAGGAGAGTGCTTCGACTTCCCCAACGGCCCGCAGCCAGCGACCAACCGCAGGACCGGAGCGTGTTCGCCACTGTTCCAGCATGTACGCGAAACGGATGTCCCACATGCGGAGAATCGCAATCGGAATGAACAACGCATTCCGACGCGAGTTGTACCACTCCAGTAGCATTCGCAGTTCGCGAATCTGTGCGGATGCCGTCAGCCCGCCCGCGATCATCCCCGATTGCAGTTCCCTGAGTCGAGGCGAGGTGAACAGCTCGCGTTCCAGCCGCATGAGCAACGATTCGAGCAGCGATAGGTGGTGCTCGGCCTTCTCCAGTGGTGCAAGAACGCGGCGTGCCCACGGCAGCATTGGCATCGCGAGAATGAGCGACGCCAACCCGAGAATCAGCACGGGCAACGCCGTGGTGCCGACGAAGAGCCAGCCGACCCACGCCAGGACGTTCGCCCAACCCAACAACTCAACCGCCCATCGCTTCCATTGCGGGGCAGGCTCGGCCTCGGCGGCCCCCCATGTCGCGAGTGGTGTGTAATTCGCCGCGGGGACATTCGCACCGGCAACAGCAACCGCTTCCCGCAGATCGAGCCGTGGTCGCAGGTCCGCGACCGCTTCCTGGCGCGCCTTCACTTCGGACGGATCGGCTGGGCCACTGAGCCACGCCGCGAGTGTCGATTCGCCAATCTGCGTCCGGCACGCCGTCAATCGCTCGAACAGCGAACCCGGGCCGAACAGGTCGAGGTCGGCCGCGTAAGGGTGATCTTCATTCGCGAAGTGGGAACCATCGTTGATGCCAGCGGGCTTGCCGGCGAGTCGATCGAGGCCAGCCGCGTAGAAGGCTGCGGCACGTTCGGCCCACGCCATCCGCCCGCGCGTCATCTCGAAATGGGCTACGAGGTACACGAACCCCGCGACGGGGATGAGCGTGAACCACGGCGAAAGCAGGTCCGTTCCGAAGCCGATACCCGCGACGACCAACGCAACCAGGAACATGACGAGCCGGGCGTAGCTCAACTGCTCGAGCCGCTGCGAAAGCGCCATCGCTGTTGCGCGACGTGCGGCCTGTCGCTCGGCGTAAACGGACGCGGGGGAATGGAGATCGGGCACCGGGATTCCTGACGTGGGTGGCTGGACTCGCTCCGCTTTGCTGCAATAAAACAGTCACAGAACAACATCACGCCGCGAAGCGGCGTTGCTCTTAACCTCCCCCCTTGTGGGGGAGGTTAAGAAGCGGTGGCGATAAGAAACGATGGCGTGTTCTTGCTATGTCTTTCCCTGGGACCGCAGGCATCTTGCCCGCTGCTGAAGTGTTCGATTCAGTATTGGTAACAATCACATCGCAACCGAACACCATAACTCTTGCGGGCAGGATGCCCGCGGTCCCAGGGAAAGACCTCATTACGCCACCGTTTCTAAAACCAAGAGCCGAAGTCGGGAGGTTCTTCCCGACCTCTTCCTACGCAGGTTTCGACGCGTACGACGCCTTGAATGAGTCGATGGCCTGCCTCATGCCTTCGTCGAACAACACGCGCGGCGTGTACCCGAGTTTCGTGCGGGCCTTGGCAATCGAGAAGTCGAGGTTCAGCCCCGCGAACTTGAGCTGTGCCTGCGTGATGCGTGGCGGCGTCGGGCGGTTCTCGCGGCGGAACTTCGACTCACGCCAGTTCGCCAGGATTCGCGCGAGCCACACTGGCACAGGCGGGAACTTCTTCGGCCGCTTCAGGCCCAACCCGTCGGCGAGCGTCTCGAAGAACCGCCGTTTGCTCACAGCCTCGCCATCGGTGATGTTGAAGATCTCACCCACTGCGTTCGGGCTGTCGATCGCCAGCAAAACTGCGTCGGCCAGGTTCCCGACATAGATCGTATTCATCGCGTACTTGCCGCGGGCAATGTACATCACGCTTCCCTCGGCGAGTCGCTTCGCGATTCGAGGAAGCAGCGTGCGGTCACGCGGGCCATAAACAAACCCCGGCCGCAGGATCGTCACCGGCACCGATTGCTTGCGGTGATACTGCAGCGCGAGGCGTTCGGTTTCGACCTTGGATTGCGTGTAGCCGTCGATGTGCTTGTCGGGGAGCGGTTCCGACTCGTCGGTCTGGTAGTGGTGCCGGGCCTCGTACACGCCAAGCGTGCTGACGTGAACGAACCGGTGCAACGGCTTGCCGAGCGTGGCGTCGAGCAGGGCGCGAAGCCCCTCCACGTTCACCTTGCGGTAGTCGTCGAGTGGCCCCCAGTCGCCCACCTTTGCAGCGCAGTGGACGATCACATCGACGCCTTCGACGGCAGGCTTCACCGACTCGGGGTTGGACAGATCACCGCGAACGATGGTGATCCCGAGTTTTTCCAGTTCGGTGGTGTCGGCACCCGGGCGAGCGAGGGCGCGAACGGTGTCGCCGCGCTTCACGAGCGCCTCGGCCACGTGCGACCCCACAAACCCGGTGGCTCCGGTGACGAGAACAGTGTGCGGCATGGTGTCTACTGGTGGGCCATGGGACGTAACCGATGTTGTGCTGGGAATGGGCGATCTCGGCAAGGGCGGAGTTTTCACATGGGCGATCGAGTAATTCGTTTAGCCGCGACGCGAATTACGCTATCGCATGATTCAGACGCCAACCCGGGGCTGAATTGCTGTTCCGAACCATAATGCCATATCCTATCTGTTTGTTGCTGCATCACTTAATTGTGTTTCTGCGGGGTCTGAAACTGTTCTGATGAACTGTCTTCCAGACGAATTAAACGATTCCACGGCTGAAATCGCGGTTCCAGACGTGTTTCGATCGGTTCCAGAGGTGGGGTGTGCATATCGCGTGGAATCGATTTCCAGCACTTGATTGAGTTGACCTTCCACAATCGTTGAGTCTTACCGCCGGTCCCGGGTTGCCCTGGACCGCCACAACACCTGTCGGCATACTCCCGCCCTCTGTGGAGGGTTCGCGAGTGGCTCTCGGTGCTCTGGCACACATTCGGATTGAGTCGAAGGTTCACCTGCTCGCCCGGCTGCGCCGGGTGGCGGCGTTCGCCTGCGGCCTGACCGTGGCCGTGAGCGTGATCTTTGCCACCGGTGAACTCTACCTGCGGATCACACCGCCAGGCGACCTCGCGGAATACCTCGGCACCGACTCACCGAAGACCGGCCCGTTCCGCTCCGATCCACGGTACGGCGCACAGTATCGCTCGCTCACGGCGCTGTCTGACGACAACCCTGGCAAGCTCGCCCCGTATCAACACCTGTTCGACAACCCGCAGCCGCCCAAGGTTTGGGCATTCTTCGGGAGTTCGTTTGCCCAGGCTCCCGGGATGCTCGCCGACACAACGCGACGGTACGTTCCCACGCGCACGACGTTCAACCTCGGGAAGAACGAAATCTTCCCGCTGCGACTCGCCCAGGCGGAGTTCCTTCTCGATCAGGGCTTGCCGGTGGAACGGATCTTCGTCGTGGTGATTCCCCTGGATGGCTTCTTCTTCGCGCTGCACAGCCTCGATCAGATCCGGGTCTCGTCGGCCGGTGGCATCTCATACGCCCCACGATTTCCGACAGTCGGGGGATCACTCGTGCGGCACAGCCGGCTCGCTCTCCAGGGCTGGACGCAAACGGGGCTTCATGTGAACCAGCCGTTCTACAGCGTCCGTCAACTCAACAAGCGATACGACGGCCGGATGCTCGCGGACTTCACGGCCGCGTTTGGTCACTTCGCCGATGCTGCCGCCCGGCATCGTGTCCCCGTGACGGTCGTATTGCTACCGAACCACGAGCAGACAACGCGGGGTGCCGGGTTCGCGTTTCAGGATGCAGTTACGCCCGTGCTTCGCGATCAGGGATACGACGTGTGTGATGTTCGCCAGGAGTTTCTGGCCTACCCGGATAAGCCATCGCTGTTCATCCCGGACAAGCACTTTTCGGACACCGGCAACCGCTTGTTGCTGGCAACCGTGCTGGAACACCTGCGAGCAAGTGACCCGGCTTCGCGAGACCTTCCCGACCCTCTAACGGTGCGCCCGTGAGCTTCGAGCAGAAGCCCTTCCTGATTCTGTTCATTGTGGTGTTCACCGCATGGTGGATCGTGCGCCGTCACGAGCGTGCCACCGTCGCGCTACTGCTCGCCGCGAGCCTGTTGTTCTACGCCTACAACCACTGGTTCCTGCTGCCGATCTTGCTGGCATACAGTGTCGTGAACTGGTTCGTGTCCCGTCGACTCGAACACAGCCTCCATCCCCGTTTCTGGCTCACGTCCGGTGTCGGCTTCAACCTGCTCGTGCTGTGCTACTACAAGTACACGCCACTGCTGATGCAGACGCTTAGCGACGCGATGCCAGGAGTGATCCCGCCGTTGCCCGCGAATGCGTTTGAGAAGTGGAGCATCCCTTACGGCATCTCGTTCTATGCGTTCACCGGCATCGCCTACATGGTGGATGTGTTCCGCAAGACCACACCGGCGGAGCCGAGTTTCTGGCGATACACGCTGTCGGCCGCGTTCTTCCCGCACCTGGTCGCGGGGCCGATCCTGCGGCCAAACGAGTTCCTCGATAAGGTGCGTCCGGGTCAGTTACCGATCGATCCGGAAGCTCCCGGCGAAGCGATGTGGCTGATCGCACGCGGGTTCTTCAAGAAGTTGGTGGTTGCCGATCGCATCGGCATCGCGATCGATCCGTTCTTCGCCCACATCAACGACCCCACCACAGCGGGAGTGTGGGCGCTACCGTATGTGTGGCTCTATGCACTGCAGATCTACTTCGACTTCTCGGCGTACACCGACATGGCTCGCGGGTTCGGTATGCTGTTCGGGTATCGCTGGCCGGAGAACTTCAACAGCCCGTATTTCGCCACGTCGGTCACCGACTTCTGGCGACGCTGGCACATGACGCTCTCGCGGTTCCTGCGCGATTACGTGTACATCTCACTCGGCGGCAACCGCAAGGGACGGTTCCGCACGAACGTGAACCTGATGCTGACGATGCTGCTCGGCGGCCTGTGGCACGGGGCGAACTGGTCATTCCTCGTCTGGGGCGGACTCCACGGTCTGTTCCTGATTCTGCACAAGCAGTGGAGCGGTTCGCGACTCGCCGAGTGGCTGGCTGGCCGCACGGGCTTCGCCCGATGGGTGTGGCACGCGGTGGCGCTGGTGGTCACATTCCACTGCGTCTGCCTGGCGTGGTGTTTCTTCCGGCTGACGGTGTTCGCGGACAGCCTCGCATGCGTGCGCAAGTGGGTGGACTGTGACCCGGCGAAGATGTGGGGCGGCCCGTGGTGCGACCCCGCCGTGTGGTTCGCGCTGGGACTTTATGTCACGCTGATGTGGGCGGCTGATTCATGTCGGCGACTGGCAACCCGACCGGGCGAGCTTCGGAGTTCGTTCGCGACCGGAGCGGTCTGGGGCGTGCGATTCGCCACGATCGCGCTGGCAGTGTTAATCGCACCCAGCGGCGCGAAGTCGCCGTTCATCTACTTCCAGTTCTGAGTTCGCCCAGTCATCTTACCGTAGCGATTCCAGGATCTCCATTCGCATCGCGGACATGGCCGGAACCAGCCCGCCGAGCCGTCCCAGAACCAGCGTGAACAGCATTCCGGCCGCGAGAATCTGGAAGTCCACGATCATCTTCAACGCCACACTTTTGCCGCCACCTTGCCCGCCGCTGAGGTTGCTCGTCGCTTCCAGCCCGTTGGCAAAGGAACCAATCAGGCAGCCGAGCAAGCCGCCGACGAACGCGATCATCAGTGATTCGAGCATGAACGCGATCAGGATTTGCCAGCGTTTGAATCCGAGAATCCGCATCACGCCGACTTCTTTCATACGTGCGGCAATCGATGCGAACATCGTGTTCATCACGCCGAACACGCCACCAATCGCCATGACCACCGCGACGATCACGATGCACACCAAGAAGCTCTCGTTCGTCTTGGTCAATTCCTTGTAGTAATCCGGTTCCGAGAACGCCTTCAACTTCACCTCGGTGAACCGATCCTGAAGGTAACTCGCCATCGCACGGGACGCGGCTTCAGTGTTCTCGTCCATCCGTAGCACAAGTGTCGTGTACTTGTTCCCGCGACCGGCACCGGTGACCACCGTGTTATTGACGCCGGTCCAGATCTCGGAACCGTAGGTCGTCCCCTGCGTGTTCATGATTCCGGTGACAAGCCAGTCTTCGTCGCCCAGGTTGAACGTGTCGCCGGGTTCGAGTCGTCGCTTGCCGATATCCGCACCCAGCGTGCCCGCGGCCCCTTCGCCGATGCAACAGGCCAGGTAGGTTTTGCCGTCGCGCACCTCGACTGAGTTGGCTGCAAACCACTTCCCACCGGGGTACAGGTCGATGTTGTGAACCGCTCCGGCAATGCGGCAATCTTCCAGCGCACGCACCTGGAGCAACCGCCGCCGTGCGGCCTCGCCCGGCTTCTGCGGTACAGGCTGATTCATCACCATGTATGTTTCGGAACTCGCCATGAATGGCGATTTCGCCCGCACATCGGGCGTCGCGTCGGCCGCGAGCGGCACGAGCTTCCCGTCAGCACCAACGAGCGGTTTGCCGTCCGGTCCGGGCGTGAGTTGCTTCACACCGATTGGCTTCGAAAACGGCCGACCGAGCGAATCCTCGCGAACGCTCTGTTGGGCGATGTTTCTCACGTCGGAGCGACCGAGGTTGCTGAAGATCTCGTCGGTAGAACCTTCGGAGAGTACCAGCACGTTCCCGGGCACACCCGTGCTTTCGTTCAACTTGTACATGCCGTTGACGAACGCGAGCAGCACGATCACGAGAGCCACCACCACGGTGAATACGACTGCCGTGAGTAGTGTGTCGCGTCGGCGCACCCACAGGTAGCGGAGGTTGTATGCAAGCGGCACCTTCCCGATGAGCAGCAGCAAGCCGAGATCGGAGGCGTACACGATCAGGAACACGAACGGCCAGTGCTGCACGAGCGTTGGCGGAAGCAGCGTCCACAGTGGTTGCGCGAGAATGGGGGCGAGCTTGGGATCTTGCATGATGCGGAGCTTCAGCACCTTCGGTGTTCGCTCCGCGATCTCGGCATCCACCTCCGCGAGTTCCTTCTCGGCCTCGGCTTTCAACAGAAGATCGGCATTAGGCTTCGCGACTGATTGTCGGAGCGTTCGTTGTCGGTCGAGCAACTCTTTCGGCGTCATCCACGTTTTGCCCGGTGTGAGAGTGGTCGGTTCAGGATCGTCCGGGAACAAGAACGGCAGTTCGACAACAGATGAACCGAGCACCTTCTTGGCGAGCGTGCCGAGTTGCCCACCGGCGGGAAGCGGTAATCGGCTCGTGATCTCGATGGCGAACGCGAACAGCGACACGAGCACGACCAACCCCGCTCCGAATGCAAAGACGCGGCGCAGGGAACGCCCGAGCCACGATCTCGCGGGCCGCACTGTATCGGATAGCACCGCCTCGTTTGGCGACACCGCAGGTAGGGCAACGAGCAGCGCCGCCAATGGCAACAGCGAGAACCCAATGACGAACAGCGTGCCGATGAGCCGCAGGATGGTACGCGCGAAGAGAAGGCCGCGCTTCGCGGCGCGAATGGCGAAAGACTCGGTGCTACTCTCGGTGCCCATGAATTCTCACTGGAATCGAACTTGGTATTCGCTGCTTGCCGCTTCGCGGTGCCCGCGAAGTCGCAAGCAGCGAAATCGTGTCACGCTACTCTTGCGAACACTTCCGCGACCTTCACGTTCTTCGCTGCCATTGCCGGTATCAGACTCCCGGCCACCGACACGAACGCGCCGAGCATCGGGCCATAGACCAGCACCTCGACCGGCACAAAGAACGCGCCGAAGAACGCGATCTGGAGCTTCAGATTCCCGATCATTTTGAACGCGATCAGCGTGCTCATGAAGCCCGCCATCAGCCCCACGAGCACGGCCTCGCCGACGACCAGGAACAGCACATGTCGCGGCTGGAACCCGAGCACCTTCAGTACGGCCATCTCGGTGCGGCGCTCGCGCACACCGATGCTGATGGCGTTGGCGATGACCAGGCACATGATTGCGACCATCGCGGGAGCCATCAAATACTTCATGCCGAAGAGGATGTCTTTGAACGCCTCGAGGAATGTGCCGAACCCGCTCGACGCGGTTTCGAGTTTGATCTGGGGATTGCTGAAGTTGCCGGTATCATTCACCGCCGATGCCAGCCGCTCGAACGCTTCCTTGTTGGGCAACCGCACCCAGATGAGGTTGATGCACTTCGCGTCCATCGGGTGTGCTTCACTGGTGCGGTTCTTCGGGTTGTTGATCTTCCAGGCGTCGAGTTGGCGGAACAGATACGCCGAGTTGATGAACGAGATGTTGTCGTACTTCCCGTCGGGCAACTCACCGATAATCGTGAGATCGAATACGAGATCGTTGTAGTTCAGTCCGGTGACCTTGATCGTCTGGCCGATCTGCAAATTCATCTTCTTCATCCGCATCTTGCTCATCACGATCGCCTGCGGGTTCCGCTCCATCTCGGCCACGGCGGCATCCAGGTCGGACTTCTCCTTGCCGGTCAGATTGTCGAGGCCATCCATCATCGTGAGGATCTTTTTCGGCTCGATACAGAACGCGAAGACGTTGCTATCGGGCCGCTTGCTGATGGGGTCGGTGGTGCCGAGGAAGAACGACCACGCCATGATGTCGGCCTCGCCGTTCTTCGGCCGCATCCCGTCGGGGAGCTTCGCGAGTTGCTTCTTGAAGTCCTCGTAGTGCGATCGCGGCATCTGGCTCGGGATGATCGTCTTATGAGTGGCGATGGCCTTGAAGTCGGCTTCCTTCTCGGTGGTGACGTTTCCGATGAACACCAGCACCGAGTAGATCATGGACAGCACGAGCGTCAGCACGAACAGCGCGATGTATGTGAGCGAGGTGCGTAGTGGGCTTCGCCGCAGCCCACGGAACATGTACAGCACGAGTTTCGCGGGGAACCACCCGGTCGCGTTGGCCGTGACACGGGCGACTTGTTCCACGGTGAACAGCACGACGAAGAACACCGGAAGTGTCATCGCGCCGAGCATGATGGCAACCAGGTTCATTCCGCCGAGCAACCCGAGTAGGTAGCCGGAGAGCATGAACATCGACGGGTCGAACCCGGTCGGTGTCATCGCGTCAGTAGGCATGCCGAACATTCAGACTCCGGGTATGTCGGGATCCGGGTGACGGGTGTCGGATAGATCAACAGTGTCTCTCCGACACCCGATACCCGATACCCGACATACCCGTGTCAATGGGCCGCCGTATCCAGCACCAACTGACCCTTTTCCAGGTGGAGCGTTCGCTGTGCCCGCGAGGCGGCTTTCGGGTCGTGGGTCACCATGATGATTGTCTTGCCGAGCTGTGCTCGGAGGATCTCCATCAGCTTCAGAATCTCGTCGGCGCTCTTCGTATCGAGGTCGCCCGTCGGTTCGTCGGCAACGATCAGTTCGGGGTCGGTCACCATCGCGCGAGCGATGCCAACTCGCTGCTGTTGCCCACCGGAAAGTTGCCCCGGACGGTGGTCCATCCGCTCCGTCAACCCGACGAGATCGAGTGCGGTCGTCACCTGCTTGCGGCGTTGCTCCTTCGTGAGCGGCAGCAACAACAACGGGAGTTCGACGTTCTCGTATGCCGTGAGAACCGGGAGCAGGTAGTAGAACTGGAAGATGAATCCGACGTGCCGCGTTCGCCAGCGGGCGAGTTCACTTTCGGACATCTCGGAGATGACATTCTCGCCAACGCTGATCTTGCCGGAGGTCGGCTGATCAAGCCCAGCGATGAGGTTCAGGAGCGTCGTCTTCCCCGACCCGGACGGTCCCATGAGCGCGAGGAACTCGGCCGCGCCGACATCGAGCGTGAGGTCGCGTAGCACGTCGATACGCTCGGTGCCACGGGTGAACGATTTGTGCAGATCGCGAACTTGGACCAACGCTCGGGCCATGGGGTGTTCCAACTCGACAGGTTTAGCGCTCCCCTGAGGTCGCGGCTAAACGGTTCACTTTTTCGGGATGGTGAAGTCCGGCACTTGTTTGTTGTAGATGCGGACGATCGCGCTCATCTTCGGCTTGAGGAATGCGCCGGGTTCCTCTCCCGGAGGAAGTTGGACTTTCACACGCACCTTGATGATGTTCTTCGTGTCGTCGGCGATAGGCATGATTCGATCGATCCGGCCTTGATATTCGCGGTTCTGATCAGCGGTTGCCACGATCACGCACCGTAAGCCCTCTTGCACGCCATTGATCTGATCTTCACGCACTTCGATCTCGGCTTCCATGTCTCGCAAGTCCGCCATGCTGCAGATACCCGCCGCGACGTTGAACGACATCGGGCTAACGAGCACGCCACGATCGGCGAGTTTGGTCAGGATGGTGCCGTCGATCGGTGCCTTGACTTCGCAGTTATCGAGGAGTCGCTTGGCTTCGGCGACGCGGCTCTGGGCCTGAACCACCTCGGCCTGTGCTGCGGCGACCTTTTCTTTTCGCGCGCCCATGTTCAGCAGCGCGAGCGTTGCTTCGAGACGGGACACGCGTGCTCCCGCACCCTTGAGATCGGCGTCGGCCTTCTCCATGTCTTGCTTGGAAACCACGCCGCTGGCTCGCTGGAGCGAAAGCCGTTGCACTTCCTGATCGGCACGCACCCACGCGGCCTTCGCCTCGTCGAGTTCGGCTTGTCCCTGTCGGCGTTCCTCAGGCCGAACCGCTTCCTTCCCCAGATCGGCGAGTCGGTGCTCGGCGGCTTCCTTGACCGCCACCGCTACCTCGTAGTCGTGTCGGTATCGATCACTGCGGATATACGCCAGGATGTCGTTTCGTTTGACGCGGTCGCCTTCCTTGAACGTGATCTGCAACACCATCCCCGAGACATCATCCGGGCTGAGGTTGATTTGCAAGAACGGCGTGAGCGTGCCCTTGATCTGCAAGATCAACGCATCGGCTGCGGCCGCCGGCTGGTCGGTCTTTCCCGTGGTGGGATTGGAGTTGCTCGCCACAGGGCCTTGGGCTGCGGCCGGCCCCGCTTCACCGTTCGATTCCACGGTCTTGTACCAACGCACGCCGACGCCCGCCCAAGTGAGGGCCATCATGCCGCACAGTACCCACGGCAACCACGAACCGCGACTCGACCCGCTCCCGGGATTGCCGAGTTGGTTCGTGAGCCGCAGTTGCTGCACGCGGTTTATCAGTTCACCGTTCGTGGACGGCGGGGGCGTTTCAGTGGTCGGCGGCATGATCTGAACTCCGTCGTGAAGCGATCACGAAACTGGACCTTGCTTGAACACGGGAGAGAGCAACTGCTTACAGGCCTCGAACATCTCTGCCCGGTCGAACGCGTCCGGGTCGATCATCAACTGAATTTCCAGACCCTGGAGCAACGCCTGAAGAATGCTCGCGGCAACCTTGGGATTCATTACCCTGGGTTCTGGCACGCTGTGCGCGACATCCTCTGCAATGTGTTCACGCCAGCCACGGTACATTTCCAGGAGTTTGTCGCGGTAGTCGGTTCGCTGGTTGATCCTCGCCAGAAACGTGAACAGCAGCGTGAACAGTTCTTTACCCCGCTCGTGCCCCCCGGGTTGCAAGTGGTTGTTCAGAGCGAACTGAAAACACTCCCAGGCGTGGCCGGTCATCGGCTTTGGTCCATCACCCGCCAGGAACGCGCGAATCATCCGCCGCAACATGCGATCGTAAACCGCCAGCAGAATCGACTCTCGTGTCGGAAAATAGTAGGTGAGTTGCCCCCGGCTCATCCCAGCCCGGTCCTCGATTTTGCCAAGTGAGAGTTCATCGATTCCCCGTTCCGCGATGATCGCCTCCGCAGAATCCATGATCTCTTCGCGTCGTTTTCGGGCGGTTTCGGTCAATCCCTCGGGTTCCGCTTCCCACCAGGCGCACGTTGACTCTCCTTCACCTGCGGGTGGGGCTGACTTTGATGGGGTGGTATTGCTCATTCCGGGAGTCACAGCAGACCGATCAGTCTAGGACGACAATCATATCGTAGACCGAACGGTCTAGAAGAGTCAACCCCAACTGAATTACCCAGTTTGACCATTTGTTCCCCGCAGGGGCGGCAATATCAGAAAAATCCCTGCATCCCGTCAAACCGCTCAAACAACCCCGGCCATCGGTCGATCAGAAACGAGACGTGACCTTTCGTCGTGCCGGGGTTGTTATGGCGGTGTGGCGAGCGTGGATACTTCTGGTGATCGCGGCGGGGTGTCATCACACCTCCGCATCGATCGCGCCACGCCCGGCGGTTCCTACTGTCGCCCCGATCAAACTTGAATTACCGCTGATTAAGCCCACGATTCCTGTCCTCGACGGCAAGGGCGTCCCGGCCACGCAGGCGAGAACCGACTTCGGGTTACGAGGCGAATCGTTCCGCCGACTGACCGAGCGGGATTGCGTGCTCCTCGCGGCAGGGAATGCGAGTGCGGCGAACCTGCTCGACGATGAGAACCGGGTGCCACCGGCAAGTGGCGTACGCAACCCCGCACGCGAACAACTCCAGCGAACCTCGCGGTATTTTGCAGCACTCGAGCTTCGCAACCGGGCCGCAGCCGACGCGCTCGATCGCTTCTTCCAGCTTTCCGATGTGGAAGCCCGCACCGAACTGCTCCGCGACGGCTTCCTCATTGTGGATGCCCAGCTTGATCGAGCACAGAAAGCCAAGGCTGCCAATGTGCGGTTTCCGCTCGAACTGGGCGACCTGACCCGGCGGCGATCGCAACTTGTCACGGATCTCGAACAGGCGGAACACGGCTCACAATTGCTGAATCTCGATCTCAAACGGCGGCTCGGTTTGCCATATCAGCCGGAACGGGAACGCCTGTGGCCCACGGGGGATTTCGCTATCGAGGCAGTCCCCGACGCGGAACAGGCTGTGGGCACGGCCCTTGCGGATCGCCCGGAACTTCGCGGTCTGCGTGCTGCGTATCACGGGCTGACTCCGGACACTCTGCCCACTGTGCGAGAGCTTCTCCAGGCGAAGAGTCCGTTACCTGGGCAACGGTTGCCGCTCGCATTGCGTCGGTTGCTGGGTCGGAACACGGGGCCGGACCCCGCGACGCTGGCGGAACTGGAAGTTCGCCGCAAGCAACTCCTGGATCTGATCGCGGATCGTGAGCGAGCAGTTGCGGACGAAACACGGGCGGCTCTGCTGGGGATGAACGCTCAGGTTCAGCGGATTGCCCTGGCACGCGACCGGGTGCACGGCTGGGAGGAGAAACTGGCCGACGCGGTAAAGAAGCGGGATGCGAATCAGCCGGGGGCGGAGTTGCTCGAAGCCCAGATGCGAACGGAACGCTTGAGGGCGAAGGCCGAGGTGGTTTCCGAAGTGGCGGCGTGGCATCAAGCTCGGGCGCGATTGAAGGCAGCCCAGGGCGGGTTCGCGTGGGAAGCCACTCCCGAGAAGCAGTAGCTTTGGTGAGGCCGGAACTTCGCGTTTCGCATCATTGACCTGATGGACTCACGCCCCTCAGGTTCCTCCGCCGTACAATACCCGGGTTCACTAAACGCAGACCACCCGGAACCGCGAATGTCGCTTTTGCTGAGTGCCCAGGGGCTAACCAAGTCGTTCGCTCACCGACCCCTGTTTGCTGACCTCTATCTCGATATCCGCGCCGGGGAACGGATCGGACTGATCGGCCCCAATGGAGCGGGGAAGTCCACCCTCGTGAAGATCCTCGCCGGGCTGGAAACCGCGGACACGGGCACGATCACGTCTCGTCGCGGCGTTCGCATCGGGTACATCCCGCAGGACGATATCTTCCCCGCGGGGCTTTCCGCTCGTGAAGTGATCATCACGGCGCTTGCCGAGGATTCACTGGAAGATCACGAACGGGAAACCCAGGCCGCGATCACGCTCACGCAGCTCGGGTTCGCCGACCACGATCAACTTGCCGAAACGATGTCGGGTGGCTGGCGGAAGCGGCTGGCAGTCGCTCGCCAGCTTGCACGCAAACCCGATCTGTTGCTTCTCGACGAACCGACCAACCACCTCGACTTGCCCGGGGTGATCTGGCTGGAACGCCTCTTGCGAAATGCCCCGTTCGGCTACCTCGCGGCAACCCACGACCGGGCATTCTTGCGGGCCATCGCGGATGAGATTCTCGAAGTCAGCCGGGTCTACCCCGGCGGGGCGTTCCGTGTGACCTCGGGATACGACGACTTCGCCGACAAGCGGGATGATTTCCTCGAAGCTCAGGACCGGCAGCGGCAGGCGGTGGCCAATCAGGTTCGCCGCGAAACCGAGTGGCTCGGGCACAAGGCACAGGCACGAACTCGCAAGGCGAGTTCGCGGATCGAAGCTGCGGGTCAGCGCCGGGAAGAACTCGCGGACCTGAAGTATCGCACCGCAGCGGCCGGGGTCGCGGGGATCGACTTCTCGGGCACCGGTCGCCAGACGCGGAAACTCGTGACGACCACCGGCATCAGCAAGACGCTGGGTGGGCGTCCGCTGTTCAGCGACATGGATCTGATGCTGAGTCCCGGAACGAAGCTGGGCCTGCTCGGGCCGAACGGAAGTGGGAAGAGCACGCTCATGCGAATCCTCGCGGGGCAGATCGAACCCGATACAGGGACGGTCACGCGTGCCGACGGCCTGCGAATGGTGATGTTCGAGCAGGGCCGGGCGGCGCTCGATCTGACGATGTCGCTGCGAAACGCACTCTCACCCAACGGCGACACCGTGACGTTCGGAGACCGGCAGTTGCACGTCGCCGCCTGGGCGCAGCGATTCCTGTTCAAGGCGGAGCAACTGAATCTGGAGATGAGTGCACTATCGGGCGGCGAACAGGCTCGTGTGCGAATCGCGCAACTGATGCTGAAACCCGCCGATGTCCTCTTCCTCGACGAACCGACCAACGACCTCGATATTGCTTCGCTGGAGGTACTCGAAGAGAGCCTCGCCGAGTTCCCCGGCGCGGTCGTGCTGGTGACCCACGATCGCGACCTGATGGACCGGCTCTGTACCGAGGTCATCGGCCTCGATGGACGTGGTGGTTCGTCGCCATATGGGAACGTCAACCAGTGGCTGACTGCGTACGAGCGGAGTACGGCCGAGTTGACGAAGCCCGCGGCGGCCGCGAAGACGGCGGTTCCAACGGCCGCCAAGCCGAAGAAGCTGAGCTATCGCGAGCAGCAGGAATGGGAAGGAATGGAAGCGGCGATCACGAAGGCGGAAGAAGCTGTTGCAACTCGTGAGGCGGAAGTCGCGCGAGTTTCGCCGAGCGATCACGTCGCGATGAGCGCCGCGTGTCGGGCGCTGGAAGAGGCGCAGGCGGCCGTCGAGAAGTTATTCGGCCGCTGGCAGGAACTCGAAGCCCGACGCGGGGGGTGAGATTACACCATTCCCCACAGGCGGCGTAATCCCCACTCGGCACCTAGCAGTAGCGCGAACACCACGAGCCACGCGGGGAGGAACCCCGCCGAGTGGTTGCGTCGCCAGTCGGGGTAGAACTTCGGCTTCGGCTTCATCCCGACATCCTTCTGCTCCTTCAATTCCCTGAGGAAGCTCGGCAGGTCTTCGAGCCGCAGCGCCTTGCCGCCGTTCGGAACCGACAGCCGCGACATGAACTCGTGATCCGCGTTCACCTTCAACATCTCGTCCGAGATGTCCGGCACCGCGATGAATTTCGCCGTCGCCCGGAGCAGCACGGGCTTCCCTTCAGGGTTGAGGATTGGCTTGCCGTCTGGCCCCTTCTTCGGACTGGTCATCACCGCGAAGAATTCGCCCTTCACTCGCGGTCGGTACAGCACCTTTGCGCCCTCCTTGTCGCGAATCACCGTCTCGGGTTTTGCCTTGTCGATGTCGGCGGCATCCGGCTCGATCTTCCCTTCCGCGAGCGGCACGATCTTCAGGTTGAACTCGGCGTTCGGATCGTCGCCGCCACCGGGAAGCCGCACGCCAAGCCGCAGCTTTTGCTCTCCACCCACCTTCAGTTGCCGCACCGCAGGCCGGACGTAAGCCTCGCCTTCCTCGTCTTCCTGGTGAGCGAGCCAGAGCAGCACTTGCTTCCAGAACCGCGAGTGAATCTCGGAACCTTGCCGTGTCTTGGGCTGCCCGAGTTTCTCCCACAGATACGTGTCGTATGCTGCGAACGCCAGCACGCGGCCACGAGCACCGTCGCCGACTTGCCAGCCGACGAGGAGCGGGTCAGCGGTGTCAGGCATTGCCGTTCCCGCCGCAACAGCCTCGCGCAGCGCCGTGGTCCACGCATAGATGCTGGCCCCGGGCTTGCGTGTCATCTTGTTGTAACCCGTGAGCTTTGCGGGTGGCCGCGTGCGAGTGGTCGTGTTCACCTCATCCCACAGCGTCGTGGATTGCTTCGGGTCTTTCGAGAGCTTCATCATCTTGGAAAGGCCGTCGTCCGTGGGCACCGTCTGGAACAACTCCAGCGGCCGACCACCGGGGCCATCGAGTCTCTCCACGATGGCGCTGGCGGGGTCGGCCGGCACCGTGACCGGCAGCAGATCGGCGGGCATTCCTCGGAAGGAGTGTTCGCCTCCCAGGAAGATTAGCCCCATCCCCTTCTTCAGCACGGCCTCTCGGATCTTGTCGAGCACGGAGATCGTCTTGCCGCCGCGGATGAACGTGAGTTGGCCCGGGGTGATGTTGCCGATCACGATCACATCGTAAGCCTGGGCGTCGAGGTCGAGGAACTCCTCCTCGGCAGCGGTGACTGCTCCATCGGTCTGGCGGATCACCTCGTTGATGTCGAACCGTTTCTCAGATCGCAGCGCGTCGCGGAGCCGGGTCTCTTCCCATCGCAATCGGTCGATGATGAGCATTCGCAGCCCATCCTTGGTCACGGTGAGATACGTCTCGGACTGATTGTTCTCGCCGTTACGTTCCCCGGGGAGCGGCACGATCTGGTCGTCCTTCACCTGGCCGACAACCACCTTCACCTTCACCTCGCCCTTGGTCTCCGATGCCTTGGTGAGCATCCGCAGTTTGTTGTCCTTCTCCTTGTCGAGCGTGAACTCTTCCGTCGCGATGAGTTTGCCGTCGATGTATAGCCGGGCGACAACGCGGGCACCGTTGAAGCCGTAGGCGTTCACGTTCGCGGTCACGGTCATCTCGGTCTTGATGGGAACCGGCGAGGGGTCGCAGTCGATGCTCGTGACGACGATATCCTGCGCGGGGTTACCGATGTTCTCCGATCCGACAGTAAACGTGTTAACGGGGGCTTTGTGTCCCCAGCGTGTTGCTTCGGCGATTGGTGAAAACGCTTCGCCGTTATCGACCCCGTCGCCGATGATGATGTGCCCACGGAGGAATCGCTCACCTTGCCAGCGATCGAACGTTTTGTGCAGGTAGCTTCCGTAGTCTGAGCGTTTGCCGTCGGCCAGATCGGCTGGGGTATACCTCGAAGCGGCCTCGCTGAAATCGGCGGTCGAGAACTTGTAGATCTGGACGTTCACGTTCTGATCGGCAGTGAGTTCATCGAGGATCGGCTGACACTTCTCCAGAGTCCTACGCACGGCGTCGACGCGAGCCTGGTTATTCACCTCATCCTTGGTGGTCATGCTCTCCGAGAGATCGACGCCAATCACGAGCACCGACGGATTCTTGGGGTTCTCCTGCACGCCAATGCTTGGCCGCAGTGCTGTGAGAAGCGCGACCGCAAGCGTGAGCATGCGCAAGGTCACGACGATGAGGATGCGCCGCCGACTGGCGTTCGGGTGGCCAATGTACGTCCAGATGGTGAGGAGCACGAGCAGCACGGCGATGATCGCAAGCGCGGGCAACCCGATCGGTTCCACCGACCACGGGTACGCCGGCCGCAACGAGAAGAAGTAGTCGCTCATGGCAGCACTCCGTGGCGAAAGGGGAAGGTATCCCCACGATCCGTCTCATACCGCCGCCGCCCAGTTCTCGATGGTCAAACCGGGGATGGCCGCGAGGTCGCTATCCATTGTGACAACTGTCGTGTTACCCAGTGACAGGGCAATCGCTGCAATGCAGATATCGTTTTGGCCCATCGCTCGACCAATCGTTTTCAATTCAAATGCGATACGGGCATACTCGAATGCGGCGGCGGTATCCATGAACCACAGTTTCCACACGGCCAGTGCCTGGCGAATTCGGAGAATGTTTCGATCCCGTTGTGGGCTACCTTCGGCCCGAAACGCCAACTCGGCCAGCACTGGCCCAGCGATTCCGATGCGATTGCCTTTCGCGTTCTCCGCCTCCGCTCGCTCGAACACGCCGCGTTTGCGGTCGAGATACAAGCCTGCAATCCCGGTATCGAGCAAGTAGCGTTTCATCGAAACACGTCCTCAATTCCCTTCTCGGCGTTGTCGATGCCGTGTTGGTTCAGCTTTTGTTCCCAGGCATCAAGGTCGGCCGCCACATCGCCCGGAATGTCGAGCGGAAGCAGCTGTTGCATCGCTGCGTGAATACGAGCAATCTCCTCGGGCGACATCGGCCCGTCTTCGTCGGGAACCTGCTCATCGATGCGGAGAACGATTTGCGTGCCGTCGGGAAGATCATCGGGCGCGGGCACATCAATCCGGCGGTCGTGAATTACAGCGCGAATCATAGTCATAGTTGCGGCTCCTCCAATTCTCTGAGACCCAGCACTGCCGATGCTGGCACCCAGCCCACGATGCCGCCGGCAAGCTGTAGCTGAATCCAGCCCCCGCGTTCCACGAGTTTGCGTGCCTCCACGCCCCGCGGCAACTTTGCATCCAGCCGGGCCGGGTAGGTGCTGGCATTCCCCTTTCGCAAGACCACATCGTGGGCCAACACCACGGACGTAGCTTCTTTGGCGTGCTGGCGTTCGCGGGAATCCTGCCACCAGGCGCTGCCGAGAACCGCCAACCCCACCACACACACGACGCCCCACAGCAACCACGCCGGACGACGAGTCATGGCGAAGCGAGCGACTCCACCACACGCAAGCAACCACATCAGTCCCGCGATTACCCACGCTTCAATGGGCGACATCCGGGTGCTGATCCCCACGGTCGCCGGTGGGCGACACTGCGTCACGAGATCGCCCGTCAGTGGATACGCGACCGCATTGCGAGCATCTTCCAGGGCCAGTTGCAGCGACCGGTTCCACGGCGACACCGCAATCCCCTCGTTGAGCGCGACGATTGCCGCCGGCAAGTTCCCGGCAAGCCGGTGCGAGTGCGCTCGGTTCAGCGCGAGTTTCGGGTTCCGGTGCCCACGCTGCCACAGTTCATCGTACCCAGTTGCGGACTGAGCGAAAGCGGATCGTGCTTTCCGTGAATCGTCGCGGAGGTTCACCCCCTGCGAAAACGACTCCTCAGCAAACGCAAGAATCTCGGCATCCGTCGGGCCAGGCGAAGCGAACGCGGGACCGGCGGACAGCACCAGCGCCAGGGCGATTCCAGGCACGCGCATCACGCCGCCTCCAGCAGGGCAATCAGTGCTCTGGCATCGGTGGCGAGTGACATCGCGTTGTCACTGGAAGGTGAAAACCGGGCCGTGTCGCACTTGCGGAAGAACCCCGCCACGGCTTCGCGGTCGGCAGTCGGCATTCCGAGTTCGCCGAGTGCCTCGCCGATTTCCGATGGCGTGACCGCACCCAGGGGGAGCGGGAAACGGGCACGTAAGTAGTGGAGAAGCGCGGCAGCGATGGCCGCAGGCGGTTCGGCAGCGTGACTGGCTCGCTGAATCGCGTCCACAGCTCGACGAGCCGCACGGGACCGATGGATCTTCGCGAGCCGCTGAGCATCGGGATAGAGCCGTCGCCACGCGACATACCAGCCGAGCGCCAAGAGCGGCCCGGCAAGCCCGACGCCCCACCACGCCCAGCCGCCCAGCGCTCCGGAGCCACGGTTGAGGAGCGCCGGACCAGTTGCGATCACGAACAGGTGATCGGCTTCGGCAAGTGGGATCGGAGCGGGTGGGAGCTTCGGAGGGGCCGCCGTGACCGTGATCGGAATGGCACGCCCCGTGTTCGTCAACTTGAACTGCTTCCCGGCCGGGGCTGCCGGGTTGAAGTAGTAGAAATTCAGCGTGGGCACTTGATCCGTCTGGCGATTCCGTGGCCGCAACCGATACGAGAACCGTACTTCGGTCGCGCCTTCCGGCACCTTCGGATCAGCGTTGTCGGTGATGACGAACCGATCGCTAAACGCGGGGAGTTTCTTCAGATCAGGGCGTGTGATCTTCGTGGGGTTGCTGGCATTCGAGATGATGAGCGTGGCGACGATCTCGCCATCTTCGGTCACCTCCTTCGGCTCCACGTTCCAGGCAACCTTCACGCCACTCCCCGCGGCACCGTAGAAGTCCTCGGTAGGCTGCCCGACGAGGGGAACTTCTTGAGAAAGGATGAAGGATGAAGGATGAAGGATGAAACCGAAACAGATGACTGCGATCGAGAGTCTCCGCGCCATGCACGTTTTGTCCGCTCGGGTTCTTGGTTCATCCTTCATCCTTCATCCTTCATCCTTGCCTACCAGTCTCGCGTTCCGGGTTTGTATTGCGGGTACAGCGTGCGGAGTAGGTCGCGGCGATCCTTCTCCAGTCGTTCCGCGATGCGGCGAAGATGGGCGCGAGTGTCCTCGGGGCTGAGTTGCTGAACCGCGTCCTCGTTGTGGAGTTGCGGGGCGGCTGTCGGCGTTCCGGGGGCGGGATTCGTACTCGGATCGGTCGACATCGGTTGTGGCTGTTGCGGATCGATCTTCGGTGCTTTCGTTGTGGTGTCGCCCTTTCCGGTGTTCGCCTGAGTCGATTTCGGCTCTGGCTCGGTGCCCTTGGATTTCGGCTCCGGGGGATCGCTCCGGGGGTCTTCCGGTGGCGGCGCGTTGTTCGGCTTCTCCTTGCTGTCCGTCTTGCGGGCCTCGTTCCAGAGGGCTTTCGCGAGTTCGAGGTTATGTCGGGCGTCGGCCTTGAGCGGTTCGTCGGCAACGGTGGAATCGACGCAGCGTTCCAGGCACGCGATGGCGGAACGGTAAACGCTCGCCGAGCCGCCGCGACGCAGCAACGCTGTACCGCGGTTGTACCACGCCTTCACGCCGCGTTCCGGGGGGCACGCGGCATCGTCGAGAACCTGGGCATAGTGGACCTCAGCATCGCGGAACTCGCCCTTCTGGAACAGCACCGCAGCCTGGTTGAACGCCACAAGCCCGGGATCAGCCGTGCGTTCCTCGGCGAGCGCGTACAGTCGATTCGCCTCGTCGCGATCCCCGGCCAGAAACGCCGCGTTCGCCTGGCGGATCAACTCCTCGGGCTGAGCCTCGGTTAAGGGTGCCGCCGCGATGAGTAGCCCGCCGGCCAGCACAAGTGAAGCGACTCGATTGAGATGCGTCTGCATCATGCATGGCCGGTTCCTTGCGTGCAGTATCACCTTCGCCATTTTACCCGTTCCTCTGATCGGCACCATCTATTCAAAGATGCCCATTCCGTTTTTGGGTCCAGCTAGGAGTGTGCTGGAGTTTGATTCCAGACGAGATGCACACCCCACGTCTGGAACCATCATTTCAGCCCTGGAACCATTCGATTCGTCCGGAAGAAAGTTCATCAGAACAATTTCAGGATCTGCAGAAACACAGTTAAGCAACGTAACAGTAATCAGATAGGATATCGCGGTGAAGTACCGAATGACAATTCATCTCTGAGTCCTAGTCCGAATCGTGCAACAGCGTAATTCGTTAAGCCGGGACGCGGAGTCTTCGGAGCGGAGCGCTCACAGCGCCAACTGCGCTCCACTCCCAAGACTCCGCGTCCCAGCAAAGCGGATTGCACTGCGTTTTGATCTTGACGTGCCTGGTGGTAGTGGTATTCCTCCCGACTTTTAAGCGGTGAGAAACTCGTTACGGTTTCGGGGAACGCCGCAAGCGGGGGGCGACTCATGAAGAAGCTATTGTGGGCTACCACGGCGATGGCCATCATTGCCGTTGGACCAGCAACGGCTGGCGACATCGTTTACAAACCGATCGACACGAACAAACTGGTGATTCAGCCGAGCCGGACGATTGCGAACGTTGCCGCACAGACGATCAATGTCGTCGGCAACACCGCTGCGGGTTCCCTTGAGAGTAACGGTTACCTGAAGACAATCAACAACCTCTTCAGCCGCAAGATTATTGTACCGCACACGCAGCGAGGCCCGAGCGCGCTTCCCTCGCCAAACCTGTTCCCGTCCACACAGTACAAGAGCTACAACACGCCGATGATGCCGATTAACCAGCCGCGGCGGTGATCTGCTTGCGACGGGCTATCTCATCAGCAACTCCGTGGGTATGATTGGTAACGGCATAGCCGTCACCTTGCCCCGCGGAGTTGCATGTGAATTATCGCGCCATTGCCCTTCTGTCGGCGCTGCCACTGTTCACGACACACCTCGCCGCCGGGGAACCGAAACCCGAGACGGGCACGTTCCGCTTCGATTGCCCGACCGATGAGAAGGCCGGCGTCGCTGAGCGTTATCGCATCCCAGCTTGCAGCTTCGACTTCAAACTTGCGATTCGCCATGAGCTGAAGACCACCGGCGTTCGGGTCTACGATCTCACATTTCCATCACCGGTCAAAACGGACATCCCCGAGAACAACACGGTTCACTGCGAGTTATTCCTCCCGCCGGGGAAGGGGCCGTTCCCGGTCGCGGTCGTGCTCGACATCCTGCAAGGGAACGCCCTCATTGCTCGCGGCCAGTGCATGTGGATGGCCCAGCATGGCGTCGCGGGAATGGTCGTGTACATGGCTCACTACGGGCCACGTCGCCCGCCCGGCAGCCCGGCCCGCCTCATCTCGACGAACATTCCCAAGAGCATTGAAGGCGTGAAACAAACCGTGCTCGATGTGCGCTGCGCCGTGGCATGGCTCGCGTCTCGCCCGGAACAGTTCGACGCGAAGAACTTTGGCCTCGTCGGAACCAGCCTCGGCAGCCTGGTGGGTGCTGTGGTTGCCGCCAACGAACCACGGATCAAGAACGTCTGCCTGTTACTGCCCGGCGGTGGGCTGGTGGATGCGTATTATGGGCACCCCCAGGCCGCGCCGTATCGGCCGCTCATTGACCTGCTCGGCGGGAGGTTTACGCTCAAGCTGATGATCGGCCCCGTGGACCCCATCACTTACGCGAAGCAACTGAAGGACAAGAACCTGCTGATGCTCTGTGCCAGCCGCGATGACATTGTGCCGCCGTCCGCAGCGAAGGCATTGTGGCTGGCGACTGGCAAGCAGAAGATCGTGTGGTACGACGCAACGCACGTCGGCATCGCCGCGTTCCTGATGCCGGTTCTCAAGGAGATGACTGACCACATTCGCGGCACGAAGTGATCCGCGAGCCACGGAGTTCACCTCCGTGGTTCCTGGAGATGTCAGCGACCACGGGGATGAACCCCGTGGCTCGCCACCCGGTTGCGGGAGCGACTCCTAGCGTTCCCTGATTCGTCTGATAGAATGACCATCTCGTTTCCTGGCTTCCGGCTGCCCGGTAGCTATCGCACATCCGGAGCCATTCCGATGCACGTAATTTCCCGCTGGCTCTTCGCGCTCGCGTTGTATACCGCAGCCTCAGCAGTACAGGCAGCCGCCCCGGTCCCGGCGGCCCCGGCGAAAGCGGACAACCCAATGGTGGCCGTCCGTAAGGCGCTCGACGAAGTCGGCGACATGAACTATCAGGCACGCTCGCTCAGCGATGTCGTTGCCGACCTCAAGGAAAAGTCGAAGCTCTCGATCACCCTCGATCACTCGATTGCCAACTTCGGGCTTGATGTCACACAACCAACCGTCACGGTCAACCTGAAGCAGGTGAAACTCAAGGACGGCCTGAAGGCAGTCCTGGAGCCGTACAACCTGAAGTTTGGGCTGACGCGCGACGGGCTGTTCATCTCCACGGAAGAAGGTGTGACAATCCGCCAGCTTCGCCAGCGAGTGAGCGTCGATTGCGACGGCACCGAGTTCGCAACCGCGATCAAACAACTCGCTGCCGACACCGGCGCAAACGTCGTCATTGATCCCCGATTCGGGGACAAGGCCAAGAAGCCCGTGACCCTCAAGCTCGACGATGTGCCTCTGGAAACCGCGATTCGCTTGCTGTCGGAAGTGGCTGATTTCCGTGCGGTTCGCATGAGCAACGTTCTGTTCATCACGACGCCGGAGAAGGCCAAGATTCTCCGCGAAGACGCGGACGGCCCGACAACCCCCTCGCAGGTGAACCCGGGGTTCCCATTCGGCCTCGATGCTCCGGGTGGGTTTGGTGGGCAGGTGCTCCCGGCAGTTCCCGCGCCCCCGGCCGTGGAAGCACCCGCTCAGCCTGAAAAACCTGCTCCGGCTCCCGAAAAGAAGTGACTGCAATTCTCCTGGCGAGCGGGGCGTGTCCACGCCCCGCTCGTTAAGGAACCGGTCCGGAACAACTTCCCGATATCTGAGAGTTTTTCTTAACCTCCCCCCTTGTGGGGGAGGTCGGCGAGTCTTCGAGCCGGGTGGGGGGTAAGGTTATCCTTTCGGATGGGCTATCGCTTACCCCCCACCCGCCGCTCCGCGGCGACCTCCCCCACAAGGGGGGAGGTCAATACCTGCGCCGCTTCGCGGCCTGATGTTATTCTGTGTCTGTTCCTAATTCGTGCTCGCTCCGCATGGGAACACCGCGATGACGGCTCGCATCCTCGCAATCATCGTTGCGTGTTCGGCGTTGGCACTTGGCATCCGTGCAGACAATCCGAAGCCCGACCCGAAACCAAAGGTCGAGGCGAAGCGCGTTCCCTGGACCACTTCGAAGATCACCGGTTCGCCCGAGCCGCCGCCGAAGTTCAAGTCGGTGCGAATCTTCCCCAAGATGAAGTTCGAGCATCCGCTGCTTATCGCACGTTGCCCCGGAACCGACCGCCTCTTTGTCGGCGAGGAGCACGGCAAGCTCTTCTCCGTGAAGCCCGGCCCGGACGCGAAGGCCGAACTCTTCTACGATCTCGGCCGTGAGATCACGACACTCCACAAGACGGCGAACGCGATGACGACGGGCAACCTCTATGGTCTCGCGTTCCATCCGAAGTTCGAGGAGAACCGCTACTGCTACGTGTGCTACGTCCTGGTGTCGAAAACCGTCCCCTTTCTGCCCGACGGCACTCGCGTATCGCGTTTCAAGGTCACGAAGACGGAACCGCCGCGGATCGACCCCGCCAGCGAGGAGATCGTCATCACCTGGCAGAGCGCCGGGCACAACGGCGGCGACCTGCACTTCGGCCCCGATGGAATGCTGTACATCTCCACCGGCGACGGTCGCGGCCCGAACCCGCCTGACCCGCTGAACACCGGGCAGGATTGCTCCGATTTGCTGTCGTCGGTGTTGCGAATCGACGTGGACAAACGAGACGCCGGCAAGAACTACAGCATTCCGACAGACAATCCGTTCGTGGGCATGAAGGACGTGCGGCCCGAAATCTGGGCGTTCGGCTTCCGCAACCCGTTCCGCATGAGCTTCGACCGGCAGACGGGCGACCTGTGGGTTGGCGATGTGGGCTGGGAACTGTGGGAGATGGTGCAGAAGGTTCAGAAGGGCGGCAACTACGGCTGGAGCATCACCGAAGGCCGACAGCCCGCGAAGCCGAATCAGAAGGTCGGGCCGACGCCGATTCTCGCGCCGACGATCGAGTTGCCGCACACAATCGCGGCGAGCGTGACGGGCGGGTACGTCTATCGCGGCAAGAAGTTCCCGGAGCTGGTGGGCGCGTACATCTTCGGCGACTGGGAGACGCGGCGCATCTGGGCCGCCCGCTTCGAGAACGACCGCGTGAAGGAGATGCCGGAGATCGTGAAGCCGAACGTGCGAGCCGTGGCCTTCGGCGAGGACCACGCGGGCGAACTGTACTACGTCGATTACGACACCGGCTACATGTACACGCTCGACCGCAACGACGCGAAGGGTGCGAACACGGCGTTCCCGACGAAGTTGAGCGAAACGGGACTGTTCAAGGACGTGAAGAAACACGAGCTGCGACCGGGGGTGCAACAATTCATTCCCGCAGTGAGGCAGTGGCAGGATAATGCTGCGGCAAGCTACCACGTTGCGCTGCCGGATTTGTCCTCCGTGACCCTGTTCGACAAGCCCCGCCGGTTGCCGGGGCAGGTGTTCTGGCACGATTTCCGGATGCAGTTCCCAAAGGATGCGGTGTTGGTCAAGACGATTCATCTGAACACGGACGGTGGACCAGCGATATTGGCAGACTGGCCGCCGGGTTTTGGAGTTAGTGGCAAGCGCATCGAGACCCAGGTGTTGCATTTCGATGGGGAGGATTGGCGAGGTTATACCTACGCGTGGCGTGACGACCAACTCGACGCGGACCTCGTTCCGACTGACGGCGCGGAGAAACTTGTAACGGTCTCCGATGAACGTGTGCCCGGCGGGAAGCGAGAGCAAAGTTGGACGTTCCATAGTCGGAATCAGTGCGCGGTGTGCCACAACGCGTGGAGCGAATACACTCTCGCGTTCAACGTGGGGCAGTTGAACAGCGGCTACTGGGCTTTCGCGGGAGGCTCCGGGCCAGGACCGCACACGATGTTCAAGAGTGGTGAGTTGGTGAAACTGTCACGGCAGGGGTTTATTCAACGGCTCGGAAAGGATGACGTGCAACTCCCGCCGTTCGATGACGAGTCGGCGCGGAAGGAACTCAGTTTCCGGTTTGAAGATCGCGAAGGGGCGTTGTACCCGCGTACCCCGGAACAGCGGGAGAAAATGGCACGAGCGTACTTGCACGTCAACTGCGCACACTGCCATCGCTTTGGTGGCGGCGGCGGGCAAGTCGTCCTCGAAATGGACTACTCGAAGCCGCTCAAGGAAATGGGCATTCTCGATGTGAATCCCAAACAAGGCGACTTCGGCATCCCCGATGCCCGAATCATCAAGTCTGGTGATCCGCACTCAAGTGTGCTCTTTTATCGCATGGCGAAATTCGGTCGCGGGCGGATGCCGCACCTTGGTTCCGAATTGCCCGACTTTCATGGAATGAGGCTCATCGCGGATTGGATCGAGGATCTTGGCGGCAAGGATCGCTCGAAGTTCGCGTTTACTGCCGACGACGCGGAGCAGAGGTTGATGACTCTCGGAGGAGCGTTCCCCCTTGCTCGCGGTGTGGCGCTTCTCGGCATGAAGGAACACGTCGATACCTCCAAAAAAGTCATAGCTGCTGCCGCCAAACTCGAGCCTGGGCCGGTTCGCGAGTTGTTCGAGGGGTATCTGCCGCCCGATCCCAGGGGGCGCAAGCTCGGGGCGAACCCGCGACCACAGGCGATTCTCGCTCTCACAGGCGACGCCAAGAACGGTGAGGCGATCTTCGCCAACAAGGACATGAAGTGCGTCAACTGCCACAAGATCGGTGACAAGGGGGTATCACTGGGGCCGGACCTCACCACCATCGGCAAGACTCGCACGCGGGCCGAACTGCTCGAAAGCCTGCTGCAACCGTCGGTGCGGGTCGAGCCGCAGTTCGCCGCATACCTCGTACAAACCAAGGACGAGAAGACGTTCACCGGCCTGCTCGTGAAACGCGACGAGAAGCAACTGGTGCTGCGTGACGCCGAGAACAAGGAGATCGTTCTCGCGGCCGCTGACGTGGAATCGGTGCGGCCATCGCGGCTGTCGCTGATGCCCGACGGGCAGATGGCCGGCCTGCTTCCGCAAGAAGCGGCCGACCTGCTCGAATACCTCGCGACGCGGAAGTGACCAGCCTCGATCGCGTTAGAAGTGATGGCGGAATGATTTTTCCTGGGACCGCGGTCATCTTGCCCGCTGCTGAACATCACCAATCACCAACAGAGTTCACCCAATCGGCAACGGTGGATCACAGCTTTTGCGGTCAAGATGACCGCGGTCCCAGGGGAAGACAAACCCACACAACGCATCTGTTCCGAAACGGTTTCTTACTCAGTTCGCCGCTCGGCTGCGGGGATGTGAATCACGGACAGCGTCACCACATCCCACGCCTTCACTCCGGGGCGGGTCGAGTTCCACGTCACATACAAGTCGGCACCATCTGGCGAGAGTGCATAGCTGTAGGTGCCGACCGGCGCGACGCCGTGCGTGTCCTTGTAGAACGGGTGTAGGAACGCGATCACCTTCTTGGTCTTGGTCTTCGTATCGTACTGCACGACGGGCGAGCCATCCTTGTCGGCGCCGCCGTGTGCGCCGGGGATGTAGTAAAGGTAGCGGCCCGTGGGGTCGATCTTCAACGCAGTGATGTAGCCTACCTTGCCCACTGCGGCGAGACCGAGTGGGGTCACCTTCTCGGTCTTCGTGTCGAACGCGAACAACTCGGGAATCCCCTTCTGGCCCGATGACACTGTGTAAACGATACCGTCCTTCGTCTCGTCCGACGCGGCACGCAACCCAAGCTCACCGGGGATCTTCACGGGGTCGCCCCCCTTCGCGGGATCGTAGCGCATGAACGATCCACCGCTGGCCTGCATGTAGTAAACACGCCCCGTGGACTTCGCGAAGATCATGGCTCGCGGGGGGCCGTCGGGCACGTCGCACAGCACCTTCTTTTTCTCCACGTCGTAAGCGAAGAAGTGGACGCTGTTTCCTTCGTCCTTCCCCTCGCCGGGTGCGGTGCCGCCGTAGTAGATGAGGCGTTCCGGGTCGAGAATGCCCGTCGGGATGCAGTGCTTCGGAACCGGCCCATGCGCGACCGCCTCGGACTTCCCGGTCTTGGGATCAACGCGGATGATCCAGTCGCCCTTGTAGTGGTACTGGTCCGTGGTCACTCGCGTGGAACCGCGGTGCGTGCCGAAGTAGATCGCACCGTCCTTCCCCATCGTGAGCGTCGTGTGAATCTTGCCGGGGGCGTAGTGGCCGTCGGGCATCGCGAGGAGTTTCTGCACGTCGATGATCTGGCGGAATGTCTTCTTCGCGGGGTCGTATTCGTAGATGAAAGCGGTGCCAGCGGGTGCCTTGTGGTCGCCGACGGATGCGTAATACTTCCCGTCGGCGAAGACGCTTTCACCCCAGGTGGACCACGGGTTCCCCGCGTAGGTTTGACCCGGGAAGTACGCGAAGTCGATGGTTGGGGCGACCTTCGCAACCGTCACGCCTTCCTGAAGCGTGACCCCCTCGGGCACCTTGACGAACGCATCGGATGTGTCGGTGACGATCGCCTTGCCGCCGGGGAGTTCGGGAGCCTTCCACTCGGCGGCCTTCTTCTTCTGGCCCGCGATTGTGGTGGAAGTGATCGGCATCGCAGCGACGACACACGCCGCAACGCTGAACGCCAGGAGGGAGAGGAAACGTGGCATGGTGAGGTTCCGTGTTGAGAGCCTCTTGCGGCTTCGCGGCGAAGCCGCAAGAGGCTCGAGTTCATTCCTTCACTTCCAGCACCTGGTTCGCTTTCACGCCGGGCTTGTCGATGGTCGTCTTGCCACCCGGTAACGTGACACGCACGTCTACCGTTGCGGCATCGCCCAGGCCAAAGTGCGCGACCGGTAACTGACCGCTTGCGTAGCCGTACCCGATGCCGATTTCGTGGTGGCCCAGCAGCGACTCCGGCATCCCCAACTTCCCCGCCGCGAACACCGAAACCTTCGCGCCGATGCCCATGCGGTTGGTCGTCTTGCCAGTGACACGAACATCGAGCCATGCCTTCGTCGCCGATGTGTTCCGCAAGAGGCGGCTGTGGTTATCCGTGAACCAGTTGATCAGGAACAGGTCGATGCGGCCGTCGCCATCGTAATCGCACGACGGCCCTGCGGGGTAGTACGCGTTCGCCTTCGCCACGGGCCATGTCGGTTCAAACCGGGGCAGGCCATCGCGAAGACCCGTGTGCCGGTAGATCAGCGGGGTCGCCTTCCCCTCCACCAGATGCGCGGCCGACATATAGATGTCCGGCCAGCCGTCATTGTCGAAGTCCTGCACCTCGACATGCGGGCAGCGCACTGGCACGGTGTCACCGAGGCCCACGTCCTTCGTCACGTCGCGGAACTGCGGCACGCCGGCCTTCACGCCGTCGTTGATGTAAACGCGGTTGCGGGCCTTCATGCTGTGGATCGACAGCACCAGATCGAGGCGACCATCGCGGTTCAGGTCAGCGAAGCAGGCTCCGCACGGCCAGTCTTCGCCATGGAGCGGTTTCCACGCGAAGACCTCCGCCAGTTCGGTTGCCTCGCGATACTTGCCGTCCTTCGTTGAGAGGAACAGCTTGTTCGAGTGAGGGACGAACACATCGGGTCGGCCGTCGTCGTTCACATCCGCGACCGCGACCCCGAGGCCGAACAGGTTCTCGGGTAAGCCGACTTCTTTCGTCACGTCGCGGAACTTCAGCCCACCCTCGTTGCGGAACAGTGTGGTGCGGGGCTTTGCGGTGAACTTGTCCTCAATCACGAGCAGATCGAGCAAGCTATCGTTGTCGTAGTCCAGCACGGCCACATTGCGAGCCGACAGGAGCGACTCCGGGCACGCTCCGCAGTCCTTGCCGATGTCCACGAACTTCCCGCCGTCATTCTTGAGGAGGGCACTCCGCCGACTGACTGCCGATGCCTGTGGTCCCTCAGACTTCCTGCTTTTGTTGCGGGCGTTATTGGCGATATACAACTCGGAGAAGCCGTCGTTATCCAAATCGGCGAAGACGGCTCCGCTGGTGCGGCCGAACAGCTTCGCAGGTGTATCGGCTACAACCTCGAACGTGCCATCGCCACGGTTGCGAAACAGCACCGACGCCACTGGACCGGTCGCTGGCTTGTACTCCGCGTTCGGGCGGTCGCAGAACCCGCCGACGAACAGGTCCGGCTTCCCGTCGCCGTCGAAATCGCCCCACGCGCCGCCGTGGCCCATCAACCCGGCGAGTGGCGCGACCATTCCCGCTTTCTCGGTCATGTCGTCGAACGTGATTGCAGGCGAGTCCGCTGGTGCGGCGCGTATCACAGCGCTGATGGCAGACGTCAGGAGAACACAAACACACGCCACACGGATCATACCTTGCCTCGGCTGGGTCGATTCAGATGGGCATAACCGGTCGGGCTTGGGTGAGATACTCAGAGCAAGCCAAGCCCCTCGCCCACTCGCAACGCCTCACGACCTCTCCCCCGAAACCATACAAGGGGCGAGGTTAGGACCAAGGGTGCCAACATTGGGAAGTTATTCTCGACCTGTTCCTTTCGGATTTTCGAGGCCTCATAATGGAGAGGTCGCCAATCCCCCCCGTAGGAGTCGTGCCACTTCCTCAGGATCGTCCGAGGTTGCGATGGCCGATCCCACAGCGATCCGCTTCACTCCCGAGGCGGCGACTTCACCGAGGGTATCCAGACCAATCCCGCCGAGTGCGAACGCAGGGAGCGAGGTTTCGGCGAACGCCGCCCGTGCGAACTCGAGTCCGGGGAAATGATCGAACTCCTTGGTCTTCGACGGGAACACCGGGCCGACTCCGAGGTAATCCGCACCATCGAGCACGGCCTGGCGAACCTGTTCAATGGTGTGCGTGCTGACTCCGATGAGGGCATCTGGTCCGACGATTCGCCGGGCGTCGCTCACCGCGAGATCGTCTTGCCCGAGATGCACGCCGTCGGCTTCGGCGAGTCGTGCGATATCGGGACGATCGTTCAAAATAAAGAGTACGCCGGCTTTTTGAGTCCATCGCCGAACATCTCGCGCCCGGGCGAGGAGCTCGCGATCCGTGAGATTTTTCTCTCGCAATTGCACGACATCGGCTCCGCCTGCCGCAGCTTGTGCTATTGTCCAATCAAGGGACGCGACGCACTGTGCCCCTGTCAGCAAGACGTAAAGTTTCGCTTCACCCAGTCTCTCGCGGTTCCGCCCTACTGCCGCGATCGCCCGTTCCAGGGTGTAAGCCAGATAGCGAATTGCTTCGAGGTCTCGACCAAGTTCCGATCCGAACAGTTTCCCGAACTCCTCCAGACTTCGCAGCGATTCCTGGAGCCGTTTCAGGTTCACGATGGCAACTTGCGTTGGCGTGCGTCGGTCGTACTCCCCGGCTGCGGTCGCCGTTGTCCCCACGTCGCGCAGAGTCTCACGTGCAGCGAGTAACGCGTGCTGTGGTAAGCGGTTAGAAGCCATCGCGAGGGCGTGACGCAGTTCCTTCATCTGTTCGGTGAGAAAGCGATCGTTCAGGGAGAACCGGCAGTAATCTTCGAGGACGCGAGCCGCTTCCCGGGCACGGTTAAAGTTCACGTCCAGCACCCGGGCCGCGTCCATCTCGCCGATGACGTCCGGGCTGGCGAGCACGGCAAGGGGCACCGCGGGTTCGGGCGGTTGTGGCGGAAGTGGCGTTGGTTCCGGCTGCGGTTGCGTGGTTCCGATCAGATGAGCTTCAAGTTTTGTCACGTCGAGACCGAACCCGGCCGTCTCGCGGGTAAACGCGGGATCGGCTCGAAGGATGACGAGCAGGAACGCATCCGTCAGGAACTGCGCATCATCACGATGCTCGATCGACCATTCGCGAGCGCTGGTGAACAGGACGGCCTCGTCGGGTGCTGTGGGTGCATCCTGATACGCAGTAAGCCTTTCGCGAATCGTGGTGAGAGACAACCCGAGCCGTTCCAGCAGGATGGCGGGGCGGCCTTCCTCTTCATCGAAGAGGGCCAGCGCGAAGTGCGAGAGTCGGAGAGATGGCGACGCCACTCGCTCGGCCCACACCCGTGCCCCGGCCAACGCCCGCTCCACTCCCAGGCTCATCTGGTGCATCGGACTCCCAAGATGTTCGAACCCTGATTACCGGCCTGCCCGCTACAGACGTAACTGTCGGCACTCCACCAACCGGATTGTACAGGGTTCGGGGGTTCGCCCGTCCAGAGGGAAACAGGTTGCAACCGATGGAAACCGTAGTCGTGTGTATTTTGCCAGCACCGCGACACGAGCGTTAGAGGAACCGGATGATGCACCAAGTTGCCACACGATTACTGTTTGCCGGCCTGCTCGGCGGATCCATGCTGGCTCTGCGCACAGCGGATGCCGCCCCAGAACCGCCGTACGCCGAGCTCCCCGCCGTCGCGGTGACGCCGACCATCGCCGCGCCACAAGCGCCGACCACGCACCACGTCCGGTTCCAAAACCTGATTCCTGTCGGTGCGCCCCATGACAAGGACAAAAACGGGAACGGCAACGGCAAAGCCGAGATGCCGCCAATGGTGGTTGAGACTGGCGCCTTCCTTTCGCTCGGGGAGTGTGTCGCGATCGCGATGGAGCGTCAACCGTCGTTGAAGGCTGTTCAGGCAAGTATGGCCGCGACCCAGGCCGGGTACGCTGCACTGCTCAAGTTCGGCACACCGGCGACCATTCTCAGTCCCGACCTGGAAATCCGCAAGCAGCAAGCTCAGCGGGGGCTGTCAGCGTCCGCGGCAGAATATCAGAAGGCAAAGAATGAGATTGTTCAGGACGTGACGAGATTGTACTACACAGCGGTTTATGCGAAACAAGCGGAGACCGTCGCTGCCGATCTCGGTTCGCAGCTCGAAGAACTCACCAAACTCGCCTGGGAAATCCTGAAGAACGAGCCTGACCCCAAGAAGCTCGAAGGACTGACCCGAGGCAAGATTCTCGCGATGGAAATCGGTATCCGTGAGGTTCGCGAGAAGCAGGCAATGGCCCGGATTGGTCGCCAACAGGCACTCGCAGCATTGCGTCAGGTGATGGCGGTGGATGAGCAGACGTTTCCATTCCGGGTGAAGGACAGCGAGCTTCCTTTGATGGCACAAAAAGTGCCCATTACAAAGGACCTGGTTGTGGAACAGGCACTGTGTCGGCGACCGGAACTTGCTCTTGCATCGGCTGGGGTTGATGCTTTCCGGCTGGAAGTGTATGCACAGGGCAAGATTCCATTCAAGCGGAAGGTTCCGACCTTCGGCTCGGGTGCGGATCTTCACTCCAAGGAAATCCCGCAAGCGATCCGAACCACCAAAGAATATCGTCCCGGCGGTGTAAACCTTGAACTTCCGTCCCAGTTGATCGGTAGCAAGTTCGACCGTGTGTGTCGGGCGATGGCATTCAGCCAGCGAGCCGATGCGGTGTACGAGAGTGCCCGAAGTCTGGTGACCCTGGAAGCCGAGAACGGTTTCTTCGAGTTCGAGTATGCCACGGAGCGACTGAAGTACGCGAAGGAGAAGCTAGACCTCGCGTTCGACATTCAGAAGAGTGCCCGCGAGAACGCCCAGAACACCAAGGATAAGTCGATCATCGTTCAGGCCGAGGTGCTCGCGACGAAATCGCAAGCCGATTACCTCGAAGCGGTGTTGCAACATCTTCTGGCCCTTTCGGCCCTGGAGCGCATCACCGCGGGTGGAATACAACCGGCGTTCCCAGAACGCTGAGAAGCGACTCAACGCTCTGTGCTCAAGGGCGAGAACCATTTGAAATTGTGTCGATCATGTCTGAGGGCGGTTCTTAACAAAGGGGTGCTGTCGTGGTTCGCATCTGTGGGGTGTTCGCGGGGATCATCGCTCTTCTGGGTTCAACCAACCAGTTCGCGGAGGCGGGCGAGCCTCTGTCCGAACTGAAGATTGGTTTGCCCCGGCCGATGTTCAAGGATGTGCCGCAGGCGATGGTGAATGCCGCCGCCCGCCCATTCCAGACGATGATTCAGGACAAGGCCGGAATTAAAGGCTCGGTCGAAGTCGTCGACGATTACAAGGCACTCGCCGACAAGATCGCCACTGGCAAGATCGACATCGGCGTGTTCCACGGCTTCGAGTACGCCTGGATCAAGGACACCCCCGGCTTGATCCCCCTCGTCGCTACAGTGCCGAACTGTGGTAAGGTGCAAGCCTGTCTCGTTGTTCGCATCGACTCGAAGATCATCGATCCGAAAGATCTCAAGGGTTCTTGTGTCCTCGTGCCCGCGATGTCGAAGGCACACTGCCACATGTACCTCGACCGGCTCCGCGAGAAGCTCCCCGCTGGCGACTGCTGCCCCGTGAAGCGTGGAAATCTGACGCCTCAGGATGCGCTTGGTGAAGTCGCCAACAGCGAAGGCGACGATCCCGTCGCGGCCATCGTGGATGTAGCTTCCCTCGTTGCACTCGAACGAGCACTACCGGGTTGCTACAAGCGTCTCCGCATTGTCGCCCAGTCGGAACTGCTCCCCTCGGCCGTCGTGGTCTACCGCAAGGAAGCACTCGACGCCGCCACAGTGACCAAGATTCGGAACGGTCTGATCGACTGCGTGAACACTCCGATCGGGAAGATGTTTGCCCTGTTCTGGCAGTTGAAGGGGTTCGAAGACGTGTCCCCTGCATATCATGCTCATGTGGCAAAGTCGCTGGCCGCTTACCCGGAGCCGAAGAACCTGCCGTCCGCACCTCCGGCACCAAAGCCGATGAAGTGATCTGAACGACCGGAACCGCGACTACCCTGCCACAACCCCCGCCACGCGGGGGTTGTGCCATATAGTGTCCGTGGTAACCGACCTTTATCAGCAAGCGACAATCGATTAGCTTTTGTTCGCGTGTTCAGTGTCGGTGAGGTTGCAGCTGGAACCAGTTGGAGCTACCCAGTCGGCTTGGTGGTGCTTGGTGGGACAGGCAAGAATGCCTGCCCCACCAAACCAATTGCATACGTCCTATCTGTGAGGGTTGAGGCGCTCATGGCGGAAACTATCGAGACGGTCCCGATCGCAACAGAAGTGCGCAGGCGATTTCTCGACTACGCGATGTCCGTGGTCACGGGGCGAGCACTCCCCGATATTCGCGATGGCTTGAAGCCCGTGCAGCGCCGCATCCTGTACGCGATGTACCACGACCTCCACCTGACGTTTGACAAGAAGACTCTGAAGTGCGCCAAGATCGTCGGCGACGTGATGGGTAACTACCACCCGCACGGCAACCTCGCCCTCTACGACGCGCTCGTGCGATTGTCGCAGGGGTGGATCATGCGGGTGCCGCTCGTTCACGGGCAGGGGAACTTCGGTTCCGTTGACGGCGATCCACCTGCGGCCGACCGATACACCGAGGCAAAGCTCACGAAGGCCGCCGAGTACCTGCTGAACGAACTCGATCAAGAAACGGTCGAGACGCGGGCGAACTACGACTCGACACGGCAGGAAGCGGTCGTGCTGCCGGCGCAGTTCCCGCACTTGCTGGTGAACGGGACGTCGGGCATTGCCGTCGGCATGGCAACGAACATTCCGCCGCACAACTTCTCGGAAGTACTGAAGGCGAGTATCGTTCTCATCGAGAACCCGGACGCCACCGTTGCCGTATTGATGGAGAAGATCAAGGGGCCGGACTTTCCGCTCGGCGGCAAGATCATCACCGACCGCAGCACGCTCCGCCGCATCTACGAGGAAGGCCACGGTACGATCAAGGTGCAGGCCGAGTGGAAGGAAGAGAAACTCGACAAGGGCCGCACGCAGATTGCCGTCACGTCGATTCCTTACGGCATCGACAAAGGCGAACTCGAGAAGGTGATCGCCACCATCATCGAGGAACGGAAGCTCCCGCAGCTCACGGGGCAATCGAACGAGTCGAACGAGAAGGACGGCTTGCGGCTCGTGCTGGAAGTGAAACCCGGCACGGACCCGAACCTCGTGATGGCGTACCTGTACAAGCACACCGAGTTGCAGAAGACGTTCTCGTACAACATGACGGCGCTTGTACCGAGTCCTGCTGGCAAGGCGATGGTGCCCCGCGACGGGTTGAGCCTGAAGGAGATGCTGCAACTGTTCCTCGACTTCCGGCTCGCCACGGTGCGCCGACGGTTCGAGTATCAGTTGCGGCAGTTGAAGAAGCGAATCCACATTCTCGAAGGCTTCGCGATCATCTTCAACGCGCTCGACAAGGCGATCAAGATCATCCGCGAGAGTACCGGAAAGCCCGACGCCGCCGAGAAGCTGAAGACCACGTTCAAGCTGGACGACGAGCAGGTGACCGCGATCCTCGACTCGCAGCTGTACAAGATCGCTCAGATGGAGATCAAGAAGATCCTCGATGAGCTTGCGGAGAAGAAGAAGGAAGCCGACCGAATCGAGACGATCCTCGCTTCCGAGAAGCGGCTGTGGAACGTGATCAAGGGCGAACTCGAAGCCCTTGCCGAGAAGTTCCCCGAGCGCCGCAAAACGCGCATGGCCTCCGATGAGGATGTGCTTACGTTCAGCGAGGAAGCGTACATCGTTCGCGAGAACACGAACATCGTGCTGACCCGCGACGGCTGGCTGAAGCGAATCGGCAAGCTCGCGGCAGTGGAATCGACCCGGGTTCGCGAGGGCGACGAGGTTGTCGCCGTGGTCCCGGGGAGTACGCTGGATCACGTTGTTTTCTTCGCCGACGACGGCACCGCGTATACGATGCGGATGAATGAAGTGCCGGCCACCGCGGGTTATGGCGAACCAATCACGAAGTTCTTCAAGCTCGCGGATCAGGTGAAGGTGGTTGGAGCCGTGACGACCGATCCAAGGTTCACGGCGGCAGAGCTTCCCGCGAAGGGCGACGCACCCCCGGGACCGTATATCCTCGTGGCGACGAGTGCGGGGAACGTGCTGCGGTTGCCGCTGACCGCGTTCCGTTCCGAGTCCACGAAATCTGGCCGGCGGTTCGCGAAACTCGACGAGGGTGACAAGGTCGTGCTGGTGCGATTGGTCGCGGATGAAACCGGCGTCATGCTGGCGTCTCGTAGTGGACACCTGATCCACTTCCCCGTTGAGGAAGTGAGCATCCTGGCGGGCGTGGGTCGCGGAGTCGTCGGGATCAAGTTGGATGACGACGATGCCTGCATCGGTGGCGTGCTGGTCGGCGGCCGCTTCGACAAGATTGTTCTGGAGACCGAGAAGGGGAAGAACCAGGACTTTGGCCCCGGGGCGATCAAGTCGCAGAAACGCGGCGGCTCCGGTTCCAAGCCCGGCGAGCGAACGCGATTCGCACGAGTCGTGCCCCCCGCAATCGAGTTGGTGAACTGGGATGAGGTGGAAGGAAAGGCGAAGCCGAAGAGTGACGAGTGACGAAGAGTTGATCCACAGATTACACAGAGGACACAGATTTCAAAACAGATGACAGTCGAGTCGTCTGCTGCATTTAATCGGATTTTGAATCTGTGTCCTCTGTGTAATCTGTGGATCAACAGGCTTTCTGCAAGAACATCAGCCAGGGTTTGATACATGAGCGCATTGCCTGCTTCGCGAGTTGCCGCATACCGCACGGAAGACATCCAGGTTCTCGAAGGGCTGGAACCCGTTCGGAAGCGGCCTGCCATGTACATTGGCGGCGTCGATAACAAGGGGCTTCACCACCTCGCGTGGGAAATCCTCGATAACGCCGTGGATGAATACATCAACGGCTTCGCGGATCACGTTCACGTCACGCTCCACAAGTCGGGCACGGCGCTCACGATCACGGATAACGGTCGTGGCATCCCCGTGGACATGCACCCGAAGCACAAGAAAAGCGGTCTGGAACTCGTGCTCACCGTGCTTCACGCGGGCGGCAAGTTCGGCGAAACCGACAGCGGCTACATGCACTCCGGCGGCTTGCACGGCGTCGGTGCGTCCGTGGTGAATGCGCTCTCGAAGAAGCTCATCGCCACCGTCAAGCGCGACGGCTTCGAGTATCAGCAGACGTTCGCGAAGGGAACACCCCAGGGGAAAATCGAGAAGATCGGGCCGTTTCGCGGTCACGGCACGAGCATTTACTTCGAGCCGGACGACACGATCTTCAAGCAAGTGAAGTTCGATGGCGACGTGCTGAAGGCCCGCCTCGAAGATATGTCGTTCATTCACAGCGGGCTGCACATCACCTACAAGAACGAGATCACGGGCGAGACGGTGGAGTTGGCGAACCCCGGCGGCTTACCGGCGTTCCTCACCAAGCTCGTGACTGACGCTCAGAAACCGAGCGTGACCGAGGGGGCGTTCTCGGCATCACGCGAAGGCGGCGCCAAGATGGAGATCGCGCTTCAGTGGACGGAGTCCACTGAAGAAACGTATCGCTCTTACGTCAACGGCATTCGCACGCCCAACGGCGGCACGCACGAGAACGGCCTCAAGAGCGCACTCCGCAAGGCCGTGAACAGCTACATCGAGACGCACGACATCAAGGTGAAAGGGCTGAAGATCACGGCCGAGGACATCCGCGAGGGTGTCGTTGCCGTGCTGTCGGTGTTCGTCCGCGAACCACAGTTCGAAGGGCAGACCAAGCAGCGCCTCAATAATCCCGAGGTGGAAGGGAACGTCGATAACTTCGTTCGCCCCGCGCTCGAAGCGTGGCTGAACAATAACAAGACGGCCGCGGATGCGATCGTGGGCCGGATTGTGCTGGCGGCACGGGCACGTGAAGCGAGTCGCGCTGCCGTCACTGAAGTGAAGCGAAAGGCACCCGGGAGCAAGCGGCTGAGCCTTCCCGGAAAGCTCGCCGACTGCAAATCCACGAACTGGGAGGAGACCGAACTCTTCATCGTCGAAGGTGACTCGGCCGGCGGCTCGGCGAAGCAGGGGCGGAACAACGTCACTCAGGCTGTGCTGCCGTTGCGGGGCAAGATTCTGAACTGCGAAGATCAGACCACACTGAAAGCGCTCGCGAACCAGGAAATCTCGGACCTCGTGACGGCCATCGGCACCGGAGCCGGTGAGAAGTTCCACTACGATGGCCTACGCTATGGCAAGATCATCCTGTTGATGGACGCCGACTCGGACGGCTGCCATATCAGCACGTTGCTCCTCGATTTCTTCTTCAGGCACATGAATGAACTGGTGAAGCTCGGGCATGTGTACATCGCGCAGCCGCCACTGTTCCGCCTGAACGTCGGCAAGGAAACGCTCTGGGCACGCGACGACGCTCACAAGGCGGAGATCAAGGCAGGCCTGAAGGCAAACGCCAAAGTGGAAGAGACGCGATTCAAAGGGCTGGGCGAAATGGACGCGAAGGATCTCGCTCGCACGACGCTCGACCCCAAATTCCGCGTGTTGTTGAAAGTGGATACCGACAACAACCTCGACGCCGATCAAGCGTTCCAGGAGTTGCTCGGAAAGGAAGCCGAGCACCGCTACAAGTTCATCATGGAGAAGGCCGAGCACGCCGACGCCGAGAAGCTGGACGTGTGAGGTTAAGGCTGGCGATTGCAGAACAGCATGGCGAAGCAGAGCACTCCCCGGGCCGACCACGCAGCGGTTCGCAGCCAGTTCGAGATCACCAGTCGCCGGTGGAGGTTCGCGTCGAACCCGCCGGCGGCGAGTCGTTCATGTGCGGGCACTTGCACGAGTACCGTTGAGAATCCCCACACACCCACAAGAACCGCACCCACCCATGGCATCCACATGGGTACGCCGCCTGGGGTCCAGTTGAGCAACGCAAGAGTTGTGATGAGTTCGGTGATCATTGCCGGGAACACGACACGAAACGTGCGGGCCTGGTGGGCGAGCATCACAGCGGGGAAAGCCGTGCGGTCGTAATCGCGGATCAGCGGGTAATGGACAAGTTGCACGAACCAGATGACGCCGCACATGAAGCACGTTGCGGCGGCATTCGCCAGTAGAAGGGTTTCGGCGAGTGACATCGCGTTGTCACTTTCCCCGGATCGAGGACAGGCCGCCATCCACTCCGATGATCTGGCCCGTGACCCAGGTCGTCGCGGGGTCGAGGAGCCATGCAATCGCGCCCGCCACGTCGTTCGGCTCGCCAATCCGCCCGAGCGGGTGCATCGCGGTGGACGCCTTCAACGACATCTCGTTGCTCGTGATTTTCTCGGCAAGTGGCGTGCGAACCAACCCCGGGGCCACGGCGTTCACTCGCAGGTTCCGTGAGGCGTAGGTCGCTGCTGCCGAAAGCACAAGCCCCGTCACTCCGGCCTTGGCGGCCGCGATCGCCTCGTGGTTTGCCAGACCAATTCGAGCTGCAGCGCTGGACACCAGCACAATCGATCCGCCCGCGGTCATGCTTCGAGCGGCAGCACGCAGCACGTTGAATGCGGTCACGAGGTTCGCGGCGAGCGTATCGGCGAACTCGCGATCGCTGGTCGAGTGAGCGGGCTTCAACAGGATCGATCCACACAAGTTGACGGCACCACTGATCGGCCCGAACTCGGCCGTCGCCTTTGCAAACACCGCAGCCACTTCCTCACCGTTCAATGCGTCCATTGCGTGACACGAGACTGCCGGAGGAACCTGGTGTTCAGTCTGCAACTCCGCCGCGAGTTGGCCAAGGCGAGCTTCATTGCGTGCCGCGAGCATGAACCGGCACGGGCCGCGGGCCGCGAGTTGATGACACAGTGCGGAACCGATGCCACCGCTGGCACCGACGATGACGTAGGAGGGGATTTCGGGCATGGCGGGCCGCCGTCAGGTTGAACGTGGAGCGTTACCTGATGATAGGCCGGGGTGGGTACGTCCTTTCCACCCGATCGGTTTTCCGATGAGTGCACGAAGAATGGCATACCACTGAATCGCGAGCAGGAGCAGCACGCCAAGGGGATGCAGCACGGAGTTTGAAAAGAGTCCAATCTCATCCATCCGTCGGTTCAGGCGAGTACGTACAGTTATTGACAGAAACGCCGCAACAGCAAAGATGCGACACACTTCCAAATCGAAAATGATGTACTCAACGAGCATCAGTGGTAACGGCAGCACTTGCCCGCAGAGCAGCACGACCGTCCAGAAGCCGATCTGCCCTGCGGAAGCCATCCCTTCGCGAGCGTTCTTCGCCAGCCCGTTCCACACCGCGGAACCCGAACGATACATGCGACACGTCGCCAGGTTCGTGGCATCGCAGATGTCGGTGAAGAACCCGGCTCGGCGAAAGGCACGCGGCAACGTCAACCCATCGTGAAGCGATGCCTTCACAGCACCGTGTCCACCGACCTTCTCGTATGCGGCGCGATGGGTCATGAACCACTGCCCGCAACCGACCCCAAAAGCGGACCAGCGAAAGTGTCGCATACCCCAGATTGGTAACCAGCAGAGCAGCAGCCAGTTGATGAGCGGGATCAGCAGCGTTTCGAGAAACGTGACCGTCTCCTGTCGCGGGAAACCGCTGACGAGTTCGCACTGACTTTGCTTCAGGAAGAGAGCCATGCGTGCGAGGGCTTCCGGTTCTAGACGCACGTCGGCATCGAGGAACGTGAACACATCGTGCCGGGCGTGCTTCGAGAGTGCGAAACACGCGGCTTGTTTGCCGCACCAACCGTCGGGCAGGGGAGGAGCGGTTTCCAGCCGCAGCCGCGAATCCTTGGCTGCAATCTCGCGAACGATCTCGGCAGTGTGGTCGGTCGAGTGATCGTCGAGAACAATCACTTCGAGTTCGACGTGCTGCGAAGCGAGCACGGATTCCAGGCACGCAGCGATGCCGAGTTCCTCGTTGCGTGCCGGGATGAGTACAGAGATTGCGGGTCGAGCCACGGGGTTCATCCCCGTGGTGTTGATTTGAAGAGAAGACCACGGGGATGAACCCCGTGGCTCGCCAAGAGACGGCGGTTCGCGGAACAGGAACGAGTTCCACAGGTAGAGCGCTGCGGGGACGGCGGCGCAGCTGAAGCAGACCCACGCGAGTTCGATCACGGCCGCGCCTCCTCGTTGCCGTGCGACGGATCGAACTTGCGTCCGCGTGCCCACGCCTTGATGCGCCGCCACCAGTCGTAAGGCCCGCCAACACCCGTCTTGCCCGAGAGAAGTACCGTGAAGCGTTCGGGGTCGCGCGAAATTGCTTCCGCGTTCAGCGTGTCAAGGTTCCGCGTCATCGCCGCTTCAATCAACGTCGTCCATTCCTTGCCCGAAAGGCCGGGATGCTCCGTGATCCGCAGTGGTTCGCCGACTCGCACGAGTGCTTCCGGTGTGCTCTCGGTCCAGAACGTGTACTCCAGCGCCAGCGGCAACACTACGCCAGAAGTGAGTCGGGCTGCGAGGTGGCCGACACCCGCGTTGATCGCCAGCGGGCGTTCGCGAACATCCGTGAAACGACCCTGAGCCGTGACCCAGTAGACGCGGTTCGGTTGCGAGAGGATCGTTGTGCCAAGCCGCACGAACTCGGCCGCGCCGCGGAGTGTCTTCGTATCCACGGGGATGAACCCCATCTTCTTGAAGGCGGCGTACTGCTTCACGGCCTCGGCGTCGATCGCGGCGAACTGATCGCGGTCCGCGATGATGCGTGACATCACCATGCATATCATGGGGTCCCACCACGCGGGGTGGTTCAGCACGATCAGCAGCGGCTCGCGATCACTTGGTGGGAACGGCGATCCGGTCTTCGAGAGCCGGACCGCGTGGAAGTGCTTGGGTACGTAACGGCGTGCGTACCACCGGAACAGGCGAGCCAGCCACAGCCAGCGGCCGGGCAACTCCGTGCCGCCCGTCAGGCGATCCTTAGACATCGCAGAGCCGCCGCTCGCCCTTCGGAGCGATCTTGTCCTGATCGAGTGAGTCGGCGGCGATCCAGCCCGACATGAGCACCATCGGCATCCCCGGCCCAGGGTGTGCCGCACCGCCCGCGAGGTACAAGCCCTTCAGATCACGTGAGCGGTTCGCGGGCTTGAACGCGCCGTTCCATTTCCCGTGACTCGCGAGTCCGTAGATCGCACCATTCAGCACGCGGTATCGGTCGTGGATATCCTGCGGCGTGAGCGCCGATTCGTAGACGATGCGGCTCTCGATATCGGGCATCTTCCCCGTGGTCTTGAGCTTCTCGATGATGACGCGGCGATACTCCGGCAGCATCCGCTTCCAGTCGTGGTGCGGTCGCAGGTAGGGCGTGTGAACCAGAACGTAGAGCGCATCGCCACCCGGCGGCGCGGTCTCGGGTTCCGTGCGTGCGGTGGACGCGAGGTAGCACGTCGGGTCCGGTGCGGGTTCGCCCTTGCGATAGATCGACTCGAACTCCTCGTGCGGATCGCGTGAGAAGACGAAGTCGTGGTGCAGCAAGTGGTCGTAGGCCTTGTTCAACCCGAGATACAGCACGACGCCGGAGCACGCTGCTTCGTAACCACGACGGCGCTCGAACTTCCGCGACACCTTCGGTGCGGACTCGGCCAGGAGTTCGCGGTGGGTTCGCACGCTGTCCGCGTTCGACACAACTGCCGCGAGTTCGATCACCTCACCCGATTCGGTTTCGACGCCGGTAACGCGATTGCCTTCCACCAGCACGCGGCTGATGCCAGTTTCCGTGCGATACTCGACGCCCAGTTCCTCACCCAACTTCACGAGTGCCTCGGGTACAGCTCGGGTGCCGCCACGCGGATACCAGATCCCCTCCTGCGTCTGCATGTGGGCGATGCTGCACAGCACGGCCGGCGACTGCTCGGGGCACGACCCCACATATTGCGTGAAGTGGTCAAGCATCTGCGAGACGTTGGGATCGGGGTTATACTTCCGCACGGTGCTCGCGACCGACCGGCCCATTCGCATCCGCAGCACGTCGCCGAGAATCTCGAGCGAGAAGCCAAACTTCGGGTCGATCATGTCGCCAATGCCGCCGATCGACTTCCAGAAGTAGTACTTCTCGGAGATGCGGTGCAGTCGTTCGGAGTACGTCACGAAATCGCTGTAGCCAGCACCGGCGTTGGTGCCGGGCAATCGCTTATCGAGTGACGACGCCATGTCACTGACGCTCTCGACGAGATCGAGAACCGAGCCATCCGTGAAGAAGCAACGCCACTGCGGGTCAAGGCGAATGAGGTCAAGGTAGTCGGCCATGTCGCGGCCGGCTTCTTCGAAGACCCGCTTGAGCACGCCGGGGACCGTGAGGATCGTCGGCCCCATGTCGAAGCGGAATCCTGCTTCGCTCAGCACGGCCGCCTTGCCGCCGAGCCACGGGCTTTTCTCGAACACGACGACCTGATATCCGCGCGCTGCCAACACGCACGCCGCCGACAGGCCGGCCAGCCCGCTGCCGATGACGCCGACCCGATTCCGTTCCTCATTCGTGGATTCCACCGCCGGCCTCCTGTTCGCAAAGTTTCTCGGATTTCGTGAGTCTATTCAACCCACAGGCACCTCAACGGGCAGTTCCTTCGCGCCGGGCTTACCGAGCCATTCTGTGTCGTGGCCGAGGTCCGCGAGCAACAACCGGCTCGTAATGCGTGCCGATTCGTAGATCACCGGAAGCCCGCTGCCAGGGTGCGTTCCACCGCCGACGAGATACATGCCGTCGACATCCTCGAAGCGGTTGCGTGGCCGCAGATGGAGCATTTGCTTCCAGGTGTGCGCCAGGTTGAACGTCGCCCCGCGATGCACGGAATACGAGTTCTCCCAGTCGGCCGGCGTCACGACTTTCTCGAAGCGAATCCGCTTCTCGACATCGGTCAGCCCGATCTTCTTGAGCTGGCCCAGGAGCTTCGCACGGAACGCGGGGGTCTCCTTCGCCCAGTCCACGTTCGGGTGCTGATGCGTTACCGGTGCGAGCACATAAAGCGTGCTGTTCCCTTCGGGAGCAAGTGTGTCGTCGGTGACACTCGCGTTCTGAACGTAGAACGACGGGTCTTCGGAAAGCACGTGTCGCTGTTCGATGTCGGCGAGGTTCGTGGCGTAGTCGGCCGCACAGTGGATCGTGTGGTGCGGCACGTGATCCTGCTTTCCTTCGAGGCCGAGGTACAGCATGAAGGTGGAGCACGAGAACTTCTTCTTCTCGATCTTCGCGTCCGTCCATCGCCTCCGCAGACGATCGGGTACGAGCTTCTTCATCGCGTGTGCGAAATCGGCGTTGATGATGACCGCGTCGCCACGATACTCGCCCTCGTTCGTCTTCACCCCCACCGCACGCCGACCCTCAAACATCACCTCGCTCACCTCCTCGCCGAACGAGAAGGTCACACCCATTTCGCGGGCCACGCGGGCCATTCCTTCGCTCACCGAGGCACAACCGCCGATCGGGTGCCACACGCCGTATTCGTATTCGAGGAACGACAGGATCGAGAACAGGCTTGGGCAGTTGAACGGCGACATCCCCAGGTACTTCGACTGGAACGAGAACGCGAGGCGGATACGCTCATCCGAGAAGTACCGCCCCAGTTCGCTATCGAGCGATTGCCACGGTCGCAGGGTTGGCAGCAGCTTGATCAGATCCCAACTGAGTAAGTTGCGCCAGCTGAGGAAGGGGCTTTCGAGGGTTGGCCGGAACTGTTCGAGCTTCACCCGGTTCTCGTTGAGAAACCGTTGAAGGTTGGCGGCATCCGATGGGCTGAGCCTGGCGACCTCCGCTTCGAGCCGTGGCACGTTCGGCGTGCAGTCGAGCTGGCCGCCGCTGCCGAACGCGATGCGGTACTGCGGATCGAGCCGGACCATCGGAATTTCACGATGCAAGTCCCGCCCGATGAGCCTGAAGATCCGTTCCAGGACACGCGGATACAGAAAGAACGTCGGCCCGAGGTCGAAGCGGTATCCGTCGGATTCGATGGCTGAGCAGCGACCACCAACGCGGGGCAAACGCTCGACGACGTGAACCTGCATCCCACCGCGAGCGAGAAGCAACGCGGCCGCCAACCCGCCAGGGCCAGCACCGATGACGATTGCCTTGAGCGAACGAGCGTGCGTGTTGATGGTTGTGGCAATCGGGCGATGTGTGGGGAGGAGCAACGTCATAACTGTCATCCGGTGACTGCCAGCCACCCCGCTTTTCCAACAGCGGGGTGTTGACAGTTTACCGAATCGTAGTCGTGGGGCGCTCCTGAATTCCACCGAGCGGACAATCGGCCTCGGCCAAACGGCTGGCTTCAAGGCCACGGACGTGCAATCACTTCATCAGAACCAGGTAGCCGATCACTGCGGACAGGACCAGCACGACGACCAACAATACCGGTGTCCAGTCGAATGGCGGCTTCTTGGGGAGTTTTGCTTCTTTCCGGCTCCGCTCCATTCGTCCCGAACTGGTATTCGCCGGTGTGAATGGAGCCGTTTCATCGTCATCCGGCACACCGCGTCGGGTCGGGTTGGGATTCGTGGGCGTGGGGTTGCGCGAGCCAGGCTGAGTTGGCCGCATCGCGCCGGAACTTGGTCCGGTGCGCGAGGGCGGAGGAAGTGGAGTCATGCGGCCCGATCGACCCGAAGCACCGCCGCCGGACGGGGTTTGCCCCATCTCACCAGCCGCTTCCACTTCGGCCCGACGCATCTGACCAGATTGCGGACCCGACCCCGGGGTTCGCTGTGATGGTGGCGGCGGCAGTGCGGCCGGAACCACGACCAGATCGCGAAACTCCGCGACGCTCGACAACGGCTGAAACTGACCCGTCTTGGTCCGGTTCACCAGAATCTGTGTCGTGTCGCCCAGCAGATTGTCGCGCAGAGCGTTGCGGATGCTCTCGGTGTTCCCCTTCACCGTGTGCGTGGTTCCAGTCTCGTCCTTGTAGACGAGGTACCACACATCCGCAGCTGCCGGATTTGACGGTTGTGCTCCGGGTCGGGGTGGTGACGTGCGGCTCTGTCCCGTGAGGTCTTCGAGGAACTCGCGGCAACTGGCGGGGCGGCGATCGGGTTCGGCGCTCATCGCGCGGCGAATGGCCCAGTCGACGCGATCCGTGATCGCAGGGTTCAACTCCTGCGGAGTCGGGAATTCGTTGCGGACCTTCTTCATCCAGCAATCGAGTGGGCTGGCGTTGTCGAACGGGATTTGCCCCGTGACCATGGCGTAGAGCGTGGCCCCGAGCGAGTAGATATCGCCTCGCACATCGACGTTCTTGGCGTTGCGGAACTGTTCCGGGGCCATGAAGTGAGGCGTACCCAGCCCGCGGCCTGTCTTGGTCAGGTTCAGGTCGCCTTCGACATCCTTGACCAACCCCATGTCGGTGAGTTTGGCGATGCCCTCGCGCGTGATGAGGATATTGTCCGGCTTCACGTCGCGATGCACCAGCCCCTGCTTGTGTGCTCTCTGGAGCCCCTCACAGACCTGCGCCACGAGTCGGAGCGACTCGGCTTCAGAGATGGGGCCTTTTCGCTCGATGCGCTGCCCGATCGACTCGCCATCGACGAATTCCATGACGAGAAACGGATGCGGGCCAGTGCCGCAGTAGTCGAGCGCACGGACAACGTTGGGATGGTCGAGAACGCGGGCCGCGAGAAACTCACGCTCGAAGCGCTGCAGCAAGACCGGATTCTTGGCCGTGGCGGCGGCAATGACTTTGATCGCGACAACTTCGCCAGTGGATCTGTTGCGGCCTTTATAGACCGTGCCCATTCCGCCTTCGGCGATCTTCGACACGATATCGTAATTCCCCAGTTGCGGTGGGGTCGTGTCCGGCGACATGGGCGTGGTTCTCCGACCGATTCGGGGAAACGAAGCTGGACAATACGGGAGCCTACCGCCCCTCACAATCCATCCTCGCGGAGTGACCCTACCTATCTTATAGGCCAAATTCTCACGCTTGGCGAATCCTGTTCTGTTGGAATGATTGCAACGGTGGCGTAAAATGTCCTGCTGGTGTCCAGTCGTGAAGGCTGAGCATCAGTCAGGCGCAACCGGCACAATCAACAGAGCCTTTCCAGCCGCCCGTTCTCCCGCGGTTTGTGCGGGTTCCGCGCTTGTCAAGAGCTAAGTCATTCGTCACAATCAAGTGTCTTCGACCCATCAGCTCTGATTCCGGACTCGAGCCATGACCACATTCGGTAAGGTGCTGATCTTCTTCAACCTGCTTGCCGGTGGTGCGTTCGCGTACTTCGCCATGCAGGATTACTTCGGCGAAAAGGGCAAGGGCAACGGTCGCCAGGCGATCAATGCCGCAGGGCTTCGCCACATTCTGCTGATCGAGGGGCTTCCGCTCGGCGACAGCAAGGGTGCCCCCACCGAAATCAGCAACGATCCTGACCCCGATGCCCAGATCCCCTTCCGGGTCACGATGGCCGGGGCGTTCCGAACCGACACCGTGAGCAAGAAGCTCCTGGAATCGTACTTCAAGGCCGCGCCGGGCGACGAGGTTCTTGGTGGCGGCGCGGTGCCGAACCAACTGTCCGAAGTCAAGCGCGTCAAAGCCAAGATCGACTCGATCCTCGCCGAGAATGCCGACAAGCCGGACGAGAAGCTCAAGCTGCTGACCGGCTGGTTGCTGCTCCAGGCCGAACTTTACGAGGAACGGCAAGCAATCCTCAAGATGATCGCGGACAAGAACATTGAGGCGATGGAAAAGCTCCTCGGCGACAAGTTCGCCGTCGTGATCGAAGATCCCAAGCCGCTCGAAACAGATAACCCTGCCCTCACCAAGCTTCCTGAACTCGCTGCAGATGATGCGACCAAGCAGGTTGAAAAGGTCAAGGCAGTTGATGATTCCCGGTTCGCGCCGCTCGACGAAACCGAACGCCGTAACCGCATCGCACACTTACTCGTTCACCTCAGTCCCAAAGAGGACTGGCAGAAGCGAGTCGCGATGATTGTCGGCCTTCGGAAGTTTTCCGGTGCGATCATTGCCCAGGCCGAGCGGTTCGCCGTGATGGCCGAGCGAATCCGGCTCATCATTCCAGTCCACCAGGCGGATTACCAGTCGGCCGAACGAATCCAGTTGCTCCTCGCGATCACCCGCACTGACCTGGCCAATCACCAGGCCCAGCTGAAGGCGAAGTGGGTCGAGCAGGAGAAGAAGGACGCCGACTTCGTGGGCCAGCGCGAAACGCAATTGAAGGCGATCCAGGCTCGATACGCGAAGACGAAGCTCGAAGTGGACGAGATGCTGGTGAAACAGGCCAACATCGAAGCGGCTTTGTTCGAGGTTCAGCGAGAAGTGGCCATTACTCTCGACGAGGTTTACCGACTCGAAGCCGTGCTCGAACAGCGTGAACGCGATTTGTTGCAGCTAGCACCCAAGGTTGGTGGCGGAAACTGACAGGGCGTATTCGGTTCGACACCCGGGATTCCGAACCAGGACACGGCAATGACATTCATCGGCAAGACACTGGCATTCTTGAACCTGATCATCGGGCTGGGCATTGTGTCGTGGTCCGCCTCGGTCTACTTCCAGCGCCCATCCTGGTTCGATGCTCCTCTTGAGGGTGAGCCGGACCGCGGCAGCAGCCCCAAGCTGTTCTCGCAGATGAAAAAAGAGACGGAAGCCCTCACGAGGGCAGCCAATCTCGCGAGCGGTATGTGGGGAACGAACCTGAAGGCTCTCGAACAACTTGAGGATCGCCGCGACCGCCGAAAGGCCGAATTCGAACAACGGCTCGTGTGGACACGCACCGGCAACGACAAGGACGACGGCAAGGCGTTCTACAAGCCGGTTTACGAGAAGGATTCCACCGGCAAAGACACCAGCGTGATGAAGCTTTACGACCTGGACGCGGCCGGAGCCCAGACCCAAGTTCTCGGCGAAGCGGTTCTCGGCCCTGATGGTATCCCACTCAAGGGATCCGAGACGCTACTCACGAACTTCTCAGGGGACGTCAAGAAGGTGATCGAGCTTTCGGACTTGATCGCGGAACACCGCAAGAAATATGCGGAGCTGAGCACCGAAATCCTGAAAGACGAAGACCGGCTCCTGCGGATGATCAAGATTCGCGACTCCGTGCAGGGTGAACTGTTCTACCTCTCGTCGTTTGAGGTGAACGTGTACGAAACTCGCGAGACAGTGCTTCGGCGACAGCGACAACTGGTAAACCGCCTGACGGAACTCGGCGGTATCGGCAACAAGAAGTGAACGAAACGGATTGACTGCGGCGACGTCGATTAAGTGCGATAGCGGCAATTGGAAGACAACAACGAAGACACGGCAGATCTTGTGGCGGCGAGAACTCACTCCCTGTTCACTGATCTACCGACGGGGGACGGACGATGACCTGGTTCGGCAAAATCCTCACCTTCGTGGTGTTGGTAGGTTCGGTGGTGTGGATGTACTTCACCGTTCAGGCGTTCGTCGCTCGAACGAACTGGAAGAAGCGCGCAGACGACTACGAGATCGCCTACAAGGCGGTTGTCGTGGCTCGCGAGTCCGAGTATCGCCGGAACCAGGCGAGCGAAGACTCGCTGAAACGGCAACTTCTCACAGAACAAACCAAGAGCGCCGACGCGCTCAAGGAAGTGGAGTCGCTCAAGACGGCGGCCGCCAAGATCACGGCCGACCACAAGGCACTCCAGGAAAGCTACGACAAGGCTGACGTCACCGCGACTAAGCTTCAGGCCAACGTGGATAGTAGCCTGAAGGAACTGGATACCGTGCGGAAACGAACGAACGAGTTGGAGAACGAAGCGGTGGCGCTGGTTCTCGCAACTGAGGCCGCGAAGAAGGAAGAAGTGAAGGCCAAGAACGCCGCCCGCCTCGCACTCGCGATCGCAGACGACAACGCCAAGAAGGTCGAGGAACTCGCGCTGAAGGTGAACGAACTGCGAGCCACGGGTGGTGGCGGCGCCCAGGCCAGCGTGCTCCGGTCGGTCGAGAAGCCACCGCCGCCAGTTCTGTCGAACCTCCGTGGTCGTGTCGACAATGTGGCGGGTGAACTGCTCACCATCAGCATTGGTATCGACTCGGGAATGGCCGTGGGAACCGTCCTCGACGTGATCCGTCTGGAGGGTGGCGGCAAATACATCGGCACCGTGAAGGTGACCAGCGCATTGAACCTGTTCCCGAAGCAAGCCATCGTGTCGTTCACGCCGGCTCGCCGTGATCTTCCCCTGGATCGGTTGCCGATCGGTGATCTGCCGAAGCCTGGCGACCAGGTTCGTCCGCCCGAAGCACTCACCGGTGGTCGCTGAGGCGTCACGGAGGGGCGATCATGGTAACCCCAGTGATTCTCGTTGTACTGTCGATCGCCAGCCTTGCGCAAGCGATGCCCGGAACAGACACGAACAAGCTAGAGGAACTCGCCCTCGAGCATAGCGAGCAGCGGGCAGGAAGCCCGCCTTGGGTTCACCCGCTCCATCGCCTGCAAAAGCCAAGCCCCGCGATCGTGCCGAATCTTCGCGGTCAGGTGACCAGTGTCTCTGGCGAACTCCTTGTGTTGGACATCGGAGTGAACACCGGATTGCAGGTGGGTATGGTTCTCGATGTGATTCGATTGGAAAGTCGAGACAAGCACATCGGCACCGTGAAGGTGACAAGTGCTTTGAACCTATTTCCCAAGCAAGCAATCGTGACGTTCACCCCGGTTCGCCGAGAACACCCGCTGGATCGGTTAAAAGAGAATGAGCTCCCAAAGATAGGCGATCAGGTTCGTTCACCCGAAACACTCACCGGTGGTCGCTAAACCGCCCCGCGAACAAGGAGCATTGATCATGGCCAAGGCAGCGACGAGAGACAAAAAAGCGAAACCTGAAGCACCGCGGCCGAAGAGCGATGCCTATGTGATGATGCTGTTCATCACCTTCGTCTCGATCGTCACCGGGGCGGCGTTGATGTACCTCGACTACGCCGGCACAAAAGAAATCGGCCTCGGGGAAGATACCGGTTACGGTAGCCTGGTTCCTCCGAAGGAACCCGTGCCGACGCTCCCGAAACTGGGCGAGTCGATCAAGATGGCGGACCTTCCCCCGGAGCCGAAGCCGGCAGATCCGATGCCAGAGCCGATGCCAGAGCCGAAGCCAGAACCGAAGCCGGAGCCGAAGCCAGAAGAGCCCAAGAAAGAGTGACCTCCGCGAGAGAATTGGAACACCCCCGCAATGCGGGGGTGTTCGCGTTGACGGGGTCGCCTGCGGTGCTTTCCGCAGCCTGCTGACCTGGGTAATCTGCAGTGGGTATGGTCGCTCATTTCACTGCATTTCGCCTACATTTCCTGGCATTTCCTGGCCGATTCGACTTTTTTGTTCACGAGTCGTCGATATCCTGCGGGCCGATCTGGGCTAAAGTCCGATGTGGCGTGTACGAAGGGTGCGTTTATGCGTCGGCTACCGGCGTGGATATTCGCGGTCATGGGCGTTTGCGTTCTCGCTCCATCGCGAGCGACTGCAGACGACGGGTTCTGGGTAACTCTCGCGTCGGGGGCAAGCGGGGCAAGCTCGCCCACCGACTCCGCAGAGTTCTACTTCGATTCACCCCATGCCCCAATCGTGATCAACCAGCTCTCGGGCGTCAGCACGGGTCAGGCATCGACCGGAGGTGGAACCACGTTCTTCAAGGGAGGTGGTGTTCCGATTCTGCTTCCCACCGAGAACGGCTACGCGACAATTACGCCATCGGGTTCGACTCCAGCCGGATCGTTGCCGCGATTCGAGAGCGGCTCGCTAGCGACGGGCGCACCTCAGCCCGGGTTCACACCGTCGGGGCAGAATCTGCTCTCGCTCGGGATGAGCGAACCCGGGGCCAACGGGTCCAAGGTGCTCTCGGTTGGAGTGACCGACTCGAATGGCAACCCGCTCGGCCAGGGGCAGGTCACGGTGCCAACCGACGGCTGGTGGGTGATTGGGCTGGGCACTGCGGCACTTGATGAGCAGGCCCCGCCTCCGATTATCCCGCAACCACCACGACAGGAACTTCCGCCACCGCCTCCTCCGCCGATTACGACAGGCGGATCGGTTACCACTCCCGAACCCGCAAGCGTGTTTCTGCTCGGAGTTGGTGGGCTGACCGCTGCGGGGGTTCGAAGAATCCGGCGACGATGAATTGAGATCGGGTGGCGCGTCATCGGGGAGTCCGATTGCTCCCCTTGCCGCTGCCCGCTGGAAACGCTGCACGGGGTCCGTAATGATGTGAGCATGGGTCGGCACGCCGCCGGCCCGGATTCACCAGGAGACGACCCCGATGCCAGCTCAAGTTCAGAAGGAAGCCCCGGATTTCACCGCCGACGCCGTGGTAGGCGAAGACTTCAAGCAGATCAAGCTCTCGGACTACCGCGGAAAGAAATACGTCGTCCTCTTCTTCTACCCACTCGACTTCACCTTCGTCTGCCCAACCGAGATTGTCGCGTTCAGCGATCGGATCAAGGACTTCCACGATCGCGGTGCCGAGGTTCTCGGTTGCTCGGTCGATAGCAAGTTCTCGCACCTCGCGTGGATTCAATCACCTCGCGACAAGGGTGGGCTTGGCGGGTTGAGCTATCCGCTCGTCGCCGACCTGACGAAGAAGATCAGTGCCGATTACGGCGTGTTGCTCGACGGCGGGATTGCCCTCCGCGGCACGTTCGTGATCGACCTGAAGGGCGTTGTTCGCGCGATCACGATCCACGATCTGCCGATCGGCCGGAGCGTGGATGAGACGCTGCGAGTGCTCGATGCGCTGCAATACTCCGAGACGCATCAGGGCGAGGTCTGCCCGGCAGGTTGGACGAAGGGCGGCGCGACCATCAAGGCCGGGGTCAAGGAATCGAAGGAGTATTTTGAGAAGGCCGCGAAGAAGTGATGTTGCGTAGTGGTCGCCTCAGCGGGGCGACATGTGGTGGGCGGACCCTGACGAGTCCGCCCACATAACAATCCCAGTCCTCATTCCCGAACCTTGCCGCGAATGCTCCTGAGCAACTTCTTCACGGTCGAGCGGTACTCCTCGGGAACCTTGTCGATTTGGTCAGTCTTGTGCGACTTCCCATCGTCGTCAATTGCCACGCCTGATAGCACGATCCCATCGTCACCGTTCGTTCCCGTGATCAGATAGTGCACCCCATCTTGAACAGCCTTGATCGTGAATGCGCCGTTGCTTGTAGCAACGGTCACCGAGTTGCCGGGAGCATTGTTGGGCTTCCGATCGTTCGGGTCCTCCTCACGCCGACCGTTGCCTCGCGGAGCAGGGTTCACGTCCGGGATCCGTGGTTGAATGTCACGCCGGGGGAAGGGTTGCCGAAGTTCGGGGAGTTCGATTCCCTTCAGCTCCACTTTCTTCCCCTTGCGAATCACCACGGCATCCAGCTTCTCATTGCCACGGGCTTCGTTCACGCGGCGGGAGAGCTCTTCGGGCACGTCGGTGACGGGCTTGCCGGCGAATTCCACCAGGACATCGTTCGGTTTGAAACCAACTTTGGCGGCGACTGAACCGTCGATCACATCGACAACCACGATACCAATTCCGTCGGCGAGGCCGAGTTGCTCGACCAGAACGGGCGTGATCCGTTCCATGCGGATACCGAGCCGGGCACGATCCGGAATGCGACCGATACCGGGGTTCGCGAAGTCCAGATCGGGGAGCAGAAGTCCACCACCGTTACCACCGTCAGCGATGGCCTTCAACAGCATCTGCTGGGCTTCCTGAAGCAGTTTCAGCGCCTCGGCATCGTCCGGATTCTTCAACTGCATCTCCATGGCCCGGCGCAGCAAGTCCTGGGCTTTCTGGAACTCGGCAGCATTCACGCCACCCGGGTTGATGACCATCGGGCGACGGAATGGCAGGTCGGGACGGCCGAATGGATTGGGGTTCGGGCGAATCGGCGGATCGACGGGCGGCAGGGGCTTTGGTCGCGTCAGCACTTGCCCGGTCATCGCCTTCTCGACGAGTTCCAGTTCCTTCGCGATGGCTTCGACGTTCTCACCCTTCTTACCAGCGGCCTCGACCGCATCGCGGAGGGCGACGAGTTCCGGCGACGCGGGTACGGTCCGACCGTTCGCGGGGAAGGCCCAGCCCTTCGCGACCGACTTTTCAAGTGCGGCGAGCGCTGTGACGATCTCGGAGACATTCTCGCCGCGCTTGTTGGCCGCTTTCACGGCGTCGCGGAGATCAGCCAGATCGGGAGTTTTCGATTCCTGGGCAGATGAGAGGGTGATGCCGACGCCTGCGAACAGCGTGGCAAACCCGAACACGGCAACAGCCGCAAGAACACGGCTTTTGAGTTTATCCATGGCAGCACGCCTCCAAGGAACATGCGGAACAGCTATCAGTAATTTCAGCAGCGGGAGAGAGATGACGCCAGAGCAATCGGCGCACAGTTACATTACTGAGACGAGCTTGCACGTGCAACGGTTTGGGCGAGGTGCGAAAATTCGTGGCGCAATGCAGTGTAGCGGTCGCCCCAACGGGGCGACGTGCGGTCCCGTTGGGGCCGCCGCTACACGACTACTTTAATCGTTCACACGGCTGGTAACTCGAAGCCCTTACGGTATTCGCGGCCGAGCATCTTGTTCGCTTCGGGGTCGTTGGTCGTTTCGGTCTTCGCGTCGAACAGAAGTGTCTTACCCGTGCGGTACGCGAGGTTCCCCAGGTGGCACAGTCGCGTGCTCTTGTGGCCGATCTCGATCTCGGCGTTCGGCTTCTCGTCGCCGCGAATGCTCGCGATGAAGTTGCGGATGTGGTCGCCCACCATGTCGCTCTTGGGCTTCTCGGTCGCGTCGTCGCCGCCGCGAACTTTCCAGGTGTCGCCGTCGAACAGCATCGTCCCCTTGTCGCCGTGGATGCTGATGCCGTAGCCCTGCCCTTCTGGCCCCTGGCCCTTCTTCTCCCACACGCGATGTTCCCAGACCAGCGTGCAACCCATCGCCCCGCCCGGTCCCGTGGGGAAGTCGAACGTCGCGATCTGCGTGTCGGGCGTTTGCTGCTCGTCGTCGTGGTAATACTTCCCGCCGGCACAACTGATCTTCGTCGGAGCGTCGAGGCCCATCACATTCCGCGCGACATCCAACCCGTGGATGCCGTTGTTGCCGATCTCGCCGGTGCCTAGATCCCAGAACCAGTGCCAGTTGTAATGGAAGCGGTTCTTGGTGAACTCGCCAGACGCTGGCCCGAGCCAGAGTGAGTAGTCGACGCCTTTCGGTGCGGGTTCCGGCTTCGAGAAGCCGATGTTCGGGCGGTTCCCCGCGATCCACGCCCGACCGAACGCCACCTTCCCGAGCTTGCCGGCCGCCACGTATTCGCGCGCCGCGATCACGGATGTCTGGCTGCGTCGCTGCGTGCCGGCCTGAACGACGACCTTGTACTTGCGGGCCGCCTTTACCATCTGCTGGCCTTCGTACAAGTTGTGCGACACGGGTTTCTCAACGTAGACGTGCTTGCCACGCTCCGCTGCCCAGATCGTCGCCAGCGCGTGCCAGTGGTCAGGGGCCGATACGACGATCGCCGACACGCTCTTGTCGTCGAGCACCTTGCGAATGTCGGTCTCAACCTTCGGCGGACTTGCCGGGTTCTTCAGCACATCGAGGACCGGCTTCACCATCGACGGGTCGGGATCGACGAGGTGCGTGATCTGGGTGTTGGGGGCTGCGGCGAATCCGGGAGCAAGTTGCTTCCCGCGAATCTTCAGGCCCATGATGGCAACGCGGATCTTTTCATTCGGCTTGTCGGCAGCGCGATTGTAGCTGGCCGCGGACAGCGTGAGGGCGGACGACGCGATAAACGCGCGACGGGACGGACGGGACATGGCAGCACTCCGGAGACGAAAGGATGTGAGTGATATGGTAACGTGTCGCGGTGCGAATGCACCAATGTTTACGGTCGCTCAGCAGATTCCATCACTCGATCTTGAAGTCGAATCGGTTGGCGAGCCACGGGGTTTATCCCCGTGGTGGCCGAAAGAGATCAGACATCACGGCGAGTATACTCCGTGGCATAGCGGCGAGTGAATTCCACGCGAGCCTGATAGGTCACACCCACCCGCCCGTGACTGGAACCACTTGCCCGGTGATGTAACCGCTTTCCTCGCTCGCCAGGAACAGTACCGCGTTCGCGATATCATCCGTCGTGCCGAACCGCCCAGCCGGGATCATCTTCAGGTATTCCGCGAGCATTTCGGGCTTCACCTCGCCCATCATCGCCGTCTGAATCATCCCCGGGGCGATGGCGTTCGCCGTGATCTGCCGACGGGCGAGTTCCTTCGCCAGAACGCGGGTCATGCCGATGACGCCCGCCTTCGCCGCCGCGTAGTTCGTCTGCCCGTGGAAGCCGACAAGCCCGGCCACCGACGCGATGCTGACGATGCGGCCGCCGTCGCGCATGACTTCCGTGCCGTACTTGCAGCAGTGGAAGACGCCGTCGAGGTTTGTCTGAATGACCGCGTGCCATTCGTCGAGCGTCATCTTTTTCAGTGTCCGGTCACGGATGATGCCGGCATTGTTCACGAGAATATCGAGCCCGCCGCACTTCTCCTTCACCTGCTTCATGAGTGCTTCGATCTGCGCTCCATCTCGCACATCGGCCGCGAAAATGTGAACCGCTGGCTTGCTCGGCAGCGCCTGCAACTGAGCCGCGAGCGCCTCGGCATCCTTGCGGTTCTCGCCTGCTGGGTCGTCCCAGAAGTGGAGCACGCAAGTCGCACCCGCTTTGGCGAACGCGGACAGCACGCCGGCCCCGATGCCGCGCGAACTGCCCGAAACCAGAACAACCTTGTTGGGGAAACTGTAGGTAATCATGGGGAGAATGCGGAATGCGGATTTCGGAATGCGGAATCATAAGACAGCAGCATAAGCCGCGCTCGTCCGCATGTTGTGGCATTTTATTCCGCATTATGCATTCCGCATTCCGCAATGATCAAACTGTGCCATTTCAGCGACATTCACCTGACCGCGAAGCCGATGGGCTGGTCGGCTCGCGATGTCATGGGGAAGCGAGTAACTGGCTGGTTCAACCTCACGGCGCTCGGCCGCGGGCGTCGCTTCAAGCACGCGCCGACCGTCGCGGATGTGCTGCGGCGTGACTTCGCCACGCGGGGATACGATCACCTCGTGTTCTCCGGCGACGCGACCATGCTTGGCTTCGAATCCGAGATGAAGTTGGCCGCGAGCGCGCTCGGCGTTGGCGACGTATCGCTGCCGCCGTGCATCGCGGTGCCGGGAAACCACGACGTATATGTTGGTCGTGCCGAGAAGAAACGCGTCTTCGAGGGCTGCTTTGGTCCGTGGCAACAGGGGCAGCGGGTCGGCGATTCGCACTATCCGTTCGCGCGAAAAATCGGCCACGTCTGGCTCATCGCGGTGAACTCGGCTCGTGCAAACTTCTGGCCGACAGACGCGAGCGGCAAGGTTGGCGAACCGCAACTCGCACGCCTCCGCGAACTGACGGCAACGCTCGACCCCGGCCCGCGAATTGTCGTGAGCCATTACCCGATCCTGATGCCGAGCCGCCGTCCGGAACCGCGCTTCCACCGACTCCGCGACTGGAAACGCGTGCGGGACGTGGCCGCCGAGTGCGGCGTGAATCTCTGGCTGCACGGCCACAAACACGCCTGGTACGTGCTGCCGGTGGGCGAGCACCTGCCCTTCGCAACGATCTGCGTCGGCAGCGGCACGCAGACCAAACGCTGGGGCTACCACGAATACACCATTGACGGCTGGAAACTCAGCGTACAACGCCGCGTGTACGATATCGCAGCAGGCGAGTTCGTGGATGCCGACACGTTCGAGTTGGAATTGCGCGGCGGGTAGTGGTTGAAGTGCGAAGCCGCACGCGGCTTCGCACGGCGCACGTAAAACGCATTTTCGCTACGGTGCTTGAATCACTCAGCTCGTCGGGGTACAACCTCACTCAACTGATTTGGGTTTGGGTTTAGCTCGTCGCTCTGCGACAGGACGATGTTGCGTCGTCCGAGCAAATTGCTAACCATTCAACCCGAGGAAGGCTGTTCCAGCACCGCTATCGGCCCGGGGACACCGGTACCGCTCCCGGTCTGGAACAACCCCGCCAATCGTGGTTCCGGGAGCGGTACCGGTGTCCCCGGGCCGGCGGTGCCGTGAGCCTTCCACGTGCCAGGTCTTGAAGTAGACCACACCCAAATTGGTTGACCGCACGAAAGCCCACTCACTAACAATGAGTGGGCTTTCTGCTTTTTCACTGGAGATCAATATGACGAAGAAGATTGACTGGCTGTACGAGCGACGGACCTGAATGACGTGCAAGAAAGCCCAGGGGTTCCTTGGGCAAACGTCCGTGACCGTGACCGAAACTGTGGATGCAACCAAGGTCCGTTTCGACACCGCCGACGCACTAAAGTTGCTCGACGGCATCGACAAGTTGATTGCGATGAAGGGCACGAAGGTTGTGACGTTCGACTTGAAGAAGGACCGACCCGAGGACGACGTGTTGCTGGCTCACCTGATGGGGCCGACCGGCAACTTGCGAGCACCGACGGCTCGCCTCGGCAAGTTGCTCGTGGTCGGCTTCAATGAGGAAACGTACAAGCAGGTTCTGGGCGGATAGTGCCAGGCATTGGAGGACGTCATTCCTTCTGCAGAGGTACATCGAACGTCAGCGTTCCGCCACTGGCCTGAATCTCGATGCTCGTTTCCCATGGCTTGAATGTCGTGGCTGCCAGCTTCTTGTCCGCACCGGATCCCAGGAGTGGTGGCCCGATCCGCACGAGGTATTTCCCGGGCGTCAGCGCATGCCCGACAGGAAGCGCGAACACTCCATCGTCGATCGTTGCGGTTGCTCCAGGACCGGTGGTGCCGGAGGCCGCATCGGGTTCGAAGGTGATGTACCCGGCTGGCAATGGCTGGCCACCCCGAGTAACGGCTCCCGAAACCGGGATCGGTTTCGCCTCGCACCCGACGAGTGCCACTGCAACACATCCGGCGAAGCAGATGTTTCGGAGTGCGATCATGGAGCACCTCCGAGGGGCAACCCGTCCGAGGTGGCTCCGAGTTGACGGTGGATGTTCAGATCCAGCGACTTCGGCAGGAATCGCACGCTTCCATCAGCCATCGCTGCGTTGCATCCGCCGGTGTGGAAACTCCCGAAGCTGCGCCCGACAGGAGCTTCATGCCAGCGGACGGTGGAGGCAGTGTAGTCCGTCAGTCCACAGCATGGTTGGTTAATCGGATCAACCGCCGCAGTGATATTGCAGTAGTACCGCCATGACGACTGAAGGAACGTGCCTGCGGCCCAGAACCCCTGCTTATTGGCTCCATCCGAGGGCCGAGTGTCGATCACCATGTACTTGCTTTCGGCGAGCAGGTATGTGTTCGTCGTTCCATCGGTGATATCTGTCAGCCGGGTCCGGGAGTTAATGAAGAACACGCCGTTTGAGTAGATGATGAACTCGGCATAGCTATCCGAGACGCACCCGCTTGCAGTGGAACTGCCTCCGCCAGCGACGGCCAGGTAGCTGGAGAAGTTCGTACCCGCCATGCGTGGGTCCGAGGGACAGTGGAAGGTTGGCATGATGGTCGTTTGCGCGGCGTAGTTCGTGGCACCAGTGTTGTGTTCGCGGTTGATCGCAAAACTCGCGTTCTCGTTGAACTTCGAGAAGAGAGCGCCCTGCTCAATGTAGGGCAACATGGCGACACTCCACGGCGTGCGAGCGTCGGACCAGGGGTTGCCCTGGGCCGGGCACGGGCCAGTGAGGTTGGCCACTTCCTGCCCTGCGGGGAACCGGTTTTTCACGTCGTGGGCCGCGTGCATCGCCAGCGCAATCTGTTTCATCTTGTTCTGGCATGTGGAACGTGCCGCAGCCTCGCGGACTTTCTGCACGGCGGGGAGGAGCAATCCAATCAGGATCGCAATAATGGCAATGACCACCAACAGTTCGATGAGCGTGAACGCTCGATGACGTAGGGTGTACATGGGTAAAAAATGAGAAGGAGAGGGACGTTAGGCCATCACTCTAACATAGTCCCTAATCGCGAATCATGCGCGATGGATCGTCAATCGGATTTGAAGCGGATTTTCAAACACTTGTCCAGTACCCCGAGAAGGAATCGAACAACCCGCAAAAGACCCTAGAAAACGCACATCTGACGAACAGACAACGCAGAATCCGACGCAGATGCCAACAAAACCATCCGACTCGACTCCCATCGACCTCGATCTCGCCCGTGTAATTGAAGCGTGGGCGGAACTGCCAGATCACATCCGCATCGCGGTGGTGGCGATGGTGAAGTCGCACACGCACACCATACAGGAGAATGCTCGGGCGTGAATCCGTGGCACAACACCCACACCACCACCCATTTATTTAGTCCCTTTAGTCCATGTCTTTCCGTAAACCAGGTAATGGCAACGAGTTACGCCGATCGGCTTGTCCCTAATTTAGTCCCTGGATTGGTCATTGGCTGGTCCATAGGTGCTTCGGTTGGTCACTGTTAACGCCCGGGATGTGGGATTGGCATGGGGGTCTGATATCATGGCGTGGGTAAGCCGATTCAAACCTAAGAGGGTTGGACATGGTTGCAGGTGAATCTATCGAACTGGTGGAACCCAACGAACTAGCTGAGGCGTACAACGCGGCCCTGCGATATGCGCGCCGTCGAGCGCCTTGGCCAGACTTGCTGACTGAGAAGGCGACCGACGCTGGTACTGATGGTGTGATGTGGGCGCGGGCGAACTACGCTGCCGGACGCGGTACGTTTGGTGCATTCGCGGCGGCGGTCAAGCGGTTCATCACATCTTGCCTTCGTCACGAGGCCAGCAAGTTTCGCCATCGGCCGATGCGGCAAGAGCTTCACGAAGGGATTCCCGCGAGGCGGGTTGCCGACAACGGAGCCG